>Ga0209606_1000522_pt1 | contig 56695 bp, 59 predicted proteins | sample AD_UKC057_MetaG_FD_184412 | JGI IMG/M metagenome (GOLD analysis project Ga0209606, IMG submission 184412) | Active sludge microbial communities of municipal wastewater-treating anaerobic digesters from USA - AD_UKC057_MetaG (SPAdes) (version 2) | ecosystem: Engineered > Bioreactor > Anaerobic >... | reverse complement strand
AGGAAATTCGTTGACCGAAACGGAAACGAAGATCGTTATTGAAGACGGCATCACGATTGGCGGCAAGCCTCTCAAAGATCACCTGGAAGCGCTGGGACATTCGGAAGCGTATGATTTGCTTTTCCGGTTGGCAAAGCAGCAAGAAATCACGGAAGCGAACGTCAAAGAACTGCACCGGCTGTTTTACTATCGGATTGACGAAGATCAGGCCGGAAAATACCGGAAGCAAAGAGTTATCATTACCGGGACGGACTTCATCCCCCCGTCACCCGATAAGATACCGGATTTGATGAAGTCCTTCATTGCCGCAATTCCTGACAACAGGTCAAAGCACCACCCTGTTGAATTTGCGGCATTTACCCACAAGGAACTCGTGACGATACATCCCTTCATTGACGGCAATGGCAGGGCGGGGCGTCTCTTGATGAACCTTGCTCTATTGCAGTCAGGTTATCCGTTGGCCATTATACCGCCGGTCTTGCGGCGCGACTATCTGAACAGCCTGAACAAAACCCACAAAGGCGATGACAGGCCGTTTATCAACTTTATTGTCGGTGTCTGCCATGAATCGGCAAAGGAATATTTAAGGCTTCTGGAAGGATAAGGACGCAATGAAAGAAGATCTTCCTTTCAAAGCAGGACAAAGTGCCGAGGTGCTTATCCTGCAGGACGATTCACGAGATAACACGGATTTGGGGTTAGGTCTTGAAATATAAATTTTTGAAAAGTCTCTCAAAAAGTGATTTTTCAAGACCTGACCCTATACTATACGCCACCGACCAAGAAGTAATCACACAAACCACCGAACCGTCCATTATGTATATATTTTTCTTTGCATAGATAACAGAAGACCCGCTTTCTAGCCTGTATACTTGTTTTAGCCTCGCTTGTTGGAAGACATACATATAGAAGAAAATGCATAGGTCACTTCATCTAATTATTATGATCATTTATAAAGAAAAGACTTCTCCGTCTTCTAAACGGTGGACATTTTCAAAGTGCTCAGAAAATAGCTCGCAATGATAACTGTGGATTGGTATCAAAACTTGTGGTGAAAGTGCTTTCGCCAATCGTTTCAGGTCTTGAAGCTGAGCATGTCCAGTCGTATGTAGAAATTTAAACGGTATTCCTTTACCTTCTGTCCATTGTTTCAAATCTTGTAATGACTTCTTCCGTCCGAGATATCCCTTCCACATCGAATATACCCAAACAGAACCAGATAAGTCAGCATTCTTTTCTATCTCATTTTTACAATATGGACGAAGCATCATGATTGATTTTGGTATTTCAGATGAAAAGTCCTTTAATGTTTTTTTCCAATATTTATGTTTTTGCATTAACCAATTTAAACCATGTTTATCGAAATTCTCTCTTTGGAATTTCGGATACCATAGCAAAACATCAGGGTATGCTGATTGTGGAATATCGTTGGAATAATTTTTAAGTCGGTCAAATAACTCGGCAGCATGTAAGTCTAAAATAAATTTTCGCCCTGTCTGTTTTGCTGCATTGTAGATGCTGATTATTCTGTCAATATTCATGCTTGGAACAGTCACAAAAACAGTCCCTTTTGTTTCTAGACAGAGGCCAACCAGTTTTCTTTCAACTTCTAATTCTTCAATGTTCGGCTCGTCTATTCGTTCTCCTATAAGAGTGCCTTCCATCAAAAGGAGATCCACCTTAGGCGGATTGCATATTAAATTATCAAATTTTTCATGTTCACGACCATGCGCCCGGAAATCTCCTGAATAGAATATTGATTTGTTGTCGTTGGTAATCAGAAACGCGTAAGAATCAAAAGCAGAATGATCAGCTGAGTACGGCATTATCTCAAAACTGCAAATTTTAAAAAGTTCATGATCATTGAATATTATCGGTTTAATTTGACCAATTTTATTGGTAGTAAAATTGTCTGCATATCTGATTAATTCAGCAGTAGCCTTTCCCATGTAGATGGGAATCTCCTTCGGTAATTTGCCGATTAATCCATAATGGTCTAAATGAGCATGGGATAACACAAGAGCATCAATTTTTTTATTACCATTAATAATATTTGAATACAAAGGTTCGGGCAGAACGGAATTAATATCCTCGTCAAAGTCAAAACCCAGAGGAATGCCGAAATCAATAAGAATACAAGAGTCCTGACAAGTAATTTCTACGCAAGATCCGCCAACCTCTTTTGTTCCTCTATGTATGATTATATTCATGGTTTTATCAATTGTTTTGTTAACTTATCAAAAAGGTCTTCTCTCTTAATTTTTATAAGAACTTCTTTCCATGTTTTAAATTCTGTAACTGGATCGGACAAACCAAGCAACTTTTCAAATGTAACACGTTTAAACTTTAGCCGAGATAGTCTTTCCTTGAGAAAGTCGTAATCAATATGATTCTTAAATTTTAAATCACACGTTTGAAGGTGCTTCGCTATTAGACTTTTATCTTTTTCATATTTTTCGTAAATATTTTGGTAGTCTCTGTCTTGATTCCAGAAAGATTGGGGTGTGATCAAAGTGACGTATACGTGCTCAGGATAAATACCCTGTTGATCATGCAGTAGAATTGCATGTTCGATAACCCGTGCCAATTGATCAACTGGATATTTTTTATTGTAATGTATGTCTGATCCATATTTTGCCTCACATATGCAAACAGAGTTTCCGCTAGAACGAATTTGCAATTTACTGCCATCATTCTTTTCTATACAACCAATAGCAAGATCAGCACGAGTTTTCCATATTTCACCTTCTCTTTCCCTTGTAGGTTGCAAATATGCTTCAAGCCATATCTTTGAGTTTTCAGTGATCATCTTATCATCGCCACATAATATTTGGGCAAGGGTGGCATGATTATTTTCATCATTAAATTTTCTAGCAACAAGATAGGTCCATACGACTTCTTTTCCCATATCGTTATTTTTTATCACAGGGCTTATTTGTATTTTTTCATAATTTGGCGGATGCATAATTTCCATACACGACTCCTTTTGCTAATGGATTTTTTGTTTATGTTTTGAATATCAGTATTATTTATATTTTTGTAAACAGTTACTCGTCATCGCTTAATCAACACATGACAAATAAAACATTCATCCATAATTCGTTTTTCCGATCTTCTCTGACATCTTCAGTAATCCAATATTTCTCTATCTTCAGGTTTTTGTTGCGATTCATGAGCAAGTTTAACTTTTCTTCATTGTAGTCATTAAAGAATCGGCCGCCGTCTGTTCTTTCCATGTTTCCGTATTTGAATGATGCATAGAGAACCCCATTTTTCTTTAGGGCTCTTGATAATTTTTCAAGAGCATCATCCATTTCTTCCGGCGGAATATGCAGCAAAGATGCACTGGCCCAAATCCCGTGAAACTCATTCTCGAAATCAAGGTCACCAAAAGACATGTGTAAAACTTTCTGCCCTATCAGCCCTGACGCCAGACCAACGAGTTCTTTTGATATGTCAAATGAAACGACAGAGTAACCCTGCTGTTTGAAATACAGGCTATCTCTGCCTGATCCGCAGCCGGCATCAAGGATTTTCCCATTTTGGGGAATCAATTTAAAAAACTGATGGTAGCGATTTGAAATATCAAGATTTACTGTTTGTTGGTAATAAGCGAGGGCATTTCTATTGTAGTATTCCGTTGTGGAAGAATGATCCGTCCGCTTGTTATCTTTGTTTTGGCCTCGATCATTATTTGAATCCAAGGATAGCCTTTCTTTGTGCTACCAATTTTCATAATCACTGATATCAATTTTATCTTTTGTGTGCGTATCTGTAACAGTAATCACTAATCCGATCGAAGTTGAAAAAAACTTATAAATGTAGCGAGACGTGAACTCTTCTTTTTCATTCCAGTATTTCCATTTTTGAAGATTTCGATATTCTTGCTTCCGCACCATAAACGAATTCTTGATATGGTGGGTATTTTCTGCTGCGTTTATTTGAATAATTTCCGCCGAATCTTCAAATGAAACTTTTTCTCCTGCCATTGTATGTTCAACACAAATAACACATGTCGGTGGTGTGACTTGCAGAAAGTAGGAGCATGCTTGTGCACCTGTCGCACCGTAGTATGGCCTAACTATGCCCTTTTCCTTTAAACCCTTCATATGTTCGCGAATATTATCTCTAACTGGAACACGACCATGGTAACTTCCTGTTTTTATCTGCTCATCAAAAACCATCTTATCCAAGTTTGCTTCCCATTCATTGATCTGCTGATGGATATTTTCCGGGAAGGAAATACATAACACATATTTGGACCAAGAGGATTCGTCAGTGTTTTTATAAATGGTTGCCATAAACTGAACACCTCACAGATTTGTTAGCCAAGATACTGACAAGCTGGATATTAAGCTACCACTATTTGTATTTGAAATCTATTATAGAGATGAAATAATTTCACTTCACTCTTTCAGGAAGCTATACGTAAGGCCCGGATGAACCCTTTTTGGAAGTATCTTCACTTTGTCGATGCGGATGGGGGGGGATTTCCCAGCAGGCGTTTTTTCTTCCAGGGGCCTTTGCGGTAGTAGAGCCAGTTCAGGCCGACGGCCAGCGCGCTGCTTGACAGCATGGCCATCCAGATGCCGTCCTGTTGAAAGCCGCCGGGACCGGCCAGGCCATAGGCTAGGGGAATGCGAATCAGGAACATGGCAATGAAGGAAAGCGCCAGCAGGGCCAGCGTATCGCCGGCACTGCGCAGTACGCCCTGAATGGCAAAGATGACGCCAAAGCAGGGAAAGATAAAAGCGATCCACCGGTAATAATCCCGGACGTACTTTTGCACCAGGACGCTTTCCGCGGACTCTTTGAGAAAAAGGCCGCCGATCTGTTCGGGAAAAGCCAAAAGAACGGCCGTGCAGACAAGCCCGCTGATTACGCCAAAATAGACGGAGATTCTCGTCGTTTCATAAACGCGCTCCATGTTCCCCGCGCCCAGATTCTGTCCCGAGATGGTCGTTGCGGCGATTCCAATCGAAATGAAGGGGATCGTCACCAGCATATCCACCTGCATGCCGATGCCGAAGGCGGCGGTCACGGCCGTCCCGTAGCTGTTGACCAGAGCCACGATAACGACGCCGGCCAGCGACACTACGATCATCTGCAGCGACGCGGGCACGCCGATGACAAAAACCTCGCGGATGATATTCCAGTCCAGGCTGTAGTCCCATTTGCGCATGTTGATGTAGGGGTTGAAGCGCAGCAGATAGACATAGCCGATCACGCAGGTCAATACCGCTGCGGCCCCCGAACCCCAGGCGGCGCCGGCCACGCCGAGCGGCGGCAAAGGGCCGATGCCGCGGATGAACAGCGGGACCAAAACCACGTTGAAAACGGCGAGCAGCAGCAGAATTTTCACCACGGTCGTGGCGTCGCCCAAGCCGCGCAACATTCCGTTCATCCAGTTGACATAAAAATGAAAGACCAGCATCGCCATTATAATTGTCAGATACGAAAGCGCCATGTCGTAAATTTCGGCGGGCGTATGCACCCACTGCAGCAGTTGATGCCGGAACAAAATGCCTAAAAGGGAAATCAGCAGGCAGAACAGAATGGAAGAGAAAAAGGAGTTGGACAGGATCTTCCGGAGCATCGCCGTATCCTTGCGTCCGAAGGCCTGTGCGATGAGGACATTGGTGGCCATTCCCAGACCGATCAGAAACGCGGGCATCAGCATGATGATCGGCAGGCAGGCGGCAACGGCGGCCACCGCCTTATGCCCGAGAAGTCTGCCCACCCAGATCAGATTGATGATGCCGTAGGCGGACATGAGCACGTTGCCCAGCATGATCGGCATGGAGAAGTCGATGACCTGTTTTGCAATTCTGCCTTCCGTGAAATCCCGCATGAGTTTCTTGTCAATCCTTTTCGTCGGGCCAGGAATACACGGGCGGACGGTGATGAAAAACCTCGCCGTCCGGCATGACTTCCACGTACCGGCCTTCCAGATGCGCCATTTTGGTTCGCGTGGCCTCAACGTGCTTTTTCTTCGCGCATTGAAGCGCTTCTTCAACCATCCGGAAGCGGCTCAGTTCCCGAAGCGTCATGATCTGGGGCAAAACCATTCCGATTTTACCCTCGTCATACTGCCGAAGGGCCTCCGCGGGCCCAATCCAGACGTGGCTGGTCAGTTCTACGCCATCGTGGGACACGCATTGCCCGGCCGGATGCGCCGCCATGAAAAAGCGTACATCGTAGCGCTTGGGAAGCGGTTCCGGCGTGATCCAGTGAGAAAAGTAGAGGAGGTCTTCACTGTTCAGAACCAGTTCTTCCGTCTCCAGAATGGAGGAAAAGGCAATTTCCTTTTTGACGAGCGACCGCCGGTAACGCCCAAAACGGTTTCGTTCCGCCTCCGTCGTCAAGGCCAGGGGAGAGCCGTCCCTTCTTCGGGCCAGGAGCAGTCCCGCCTCTTCAAAGGTCTCGCGGACGGCGGCCACCCAGACGCCCAGCGCTTTGTCGGCCTGCTGCATATCCCCAAGCAGCGAGGCGGCTTTGTGCCTGTCCAGCCCGTAAACAAAGCGCTCCATGCCCGGTCCGTAATCTTCAGCGTCGATAACCCCTCCGGGATACACATAATAGCCGGGCACAAAACTGCTTTTGCGATTGCGCAGCACCAAAAGCACCTCGATGCCTTCCTCGCCTTCGCCGGAGCAAGGCCTCAACAACATTACCGTCGAGGCATCCACGGGAACCACGCTCATACCGGATCATCCTTCCATTCGAACTTGTATCAACAGAGACTTGATCTGCCCTCGCCTCTTTCGCGGGGAACCCGATCAATCCAGCCAGAAGACAAATTCATCCAGATTTGCTCTTTCCCGTTGAAATTGATTCAGCGCAAAAGAGGTGTCCGGATAGCCCATCGCAATCCCGACAACGATTTTTTTGTCGTCGGGAATGGCCGCGATCTTTCGAATTTCGGCGGGGAAACGGGCGGTGGAGGCCAGCAGACAGGTGCCCAGACCTTTGTCGTGGGCCGCCAGACAGACGGACTGGGCAATGAGGCCGATGTCCAGCATCTGATATTCGACCAGATTGTCGCGTGAAATGCAGGCCAGGATCAGGCACGGAGCATCAAAGGCGGTCACCATGCCCGCATAGTATCTTTCCCTTCCGGCCTTGTCGTCCCTCGCGATTCCCTGCGCGCTCAAAACGACTTTGCCGAGCTGTCCGTAGCGGGCTTTCATGGCGTCGGGCCATCTCTCCAGCATCGGCACATCCGACGCGACGGGCGCGCCGGTCATGCTTTGCAGCAGATTCATTTCCTTGAATTTCTGCAGCGTTTTGCCTGTCAGCACGTACAAAGACCAGGGCTGGGTATTCCCCCAGGAAGGCGACCAGCGGGCCGTCTCCAAAATATCCGTAATCACTTCCTTCGGAACGTTCCGAGGCTCAAACTTGCGAATGCTTCTTCTTCCCCGAATGGCAGCAGTCAATTCCATGGCAACCTCCTTGCGTGATATGGCGGTTCATACAACATCCGACCAAATAAAAAAAGCGAGATGTGCAGTTTCTTCCCTCACCCCCGTCAGCCCATCAGCCCCTCGTCCAGAAAGCTGAAATACGCGCCGTCGCCGATGATGATATGGTCCAGCACTTTCACGCCCATCAGCTTTCCCGCCGCGCACAGCTCCGCGGTAAATTTTTTATCTTCCGGGCTGGGCGACAGGTTCGCGCTGGGGTGATTATGCACGCAGATGATGGCGGCCGCGAAGTTTTGCAGGGCGTCGTGGATGATTTCCCGCACGATGGGCATGGCCTGATTGACCGTTCCGACCGCGGCATTGCGGATGACGATCAGGCGATGATTGCTGTTGAGGTAGGCCACTTTGAACACCTCCGTCTTGAGATCGCGCATCTGCGGCATGACGATTTCCGCCACATCCGCGGCGGTGCTGATTTTGCGCTGCTCCGGGCGGACTTCGACGTCGCGAAAGCGGCGGCCGATCTCGAGGGCAGCATGAATCTGGGCGATTTTGGCAGGCCCCAGCCCTTTGAATCCTTGCCAGTCGCGGGCATCCGTCTGGCTCATATTCCGGAAGGTGCCGAATTTTTCCAGAATCTTTCGCGCCAGATCGATCGCGCTTTGCCCTTCCGCGCCGGTTCTGAGCAAAATGGCCAGAAGCTCGGAATTGCTCAACTCGCGGGCGCCTTTGCCAAGCAGCTTTTCCCTGGGCCGGTCGTCTTCCGGCCAGTCCTTGATTCCCGAGGATTGAAGTTTTTCGCTCATCTTCCGCTTTCCCCTCCTTTGGGTGAATAGAGAAGCTCGATTTCGTTCCCGTAGCGGCGAACAATCTCCTGTCGGCGGATCTTCAGCGTCGGCGTCAATTCACCCGCCTCCTCCGTGAAATCCCTGGGAAGAATGGTGAAGCGCCTGATCTGTTCGTGCGGAGCCAGGCGGCGGTTGACCGCCTGCACATGCTCATCCACGGCCCGGAACACCGCCGGATGGCCGGCCAGCACGCCGGGATCACGTTCTTCGATGGTTTTCCGGCCGGCAAACTCGATCAGCTCCTGCTCATTCAGGGTGATCAGCGCCGTGAGATATTTCCGGCGATCGCCGCACGCCATCGCCTGACTGATGAGCGGCATCGACCGGATCAGGTTCTCGATGTTCTGCGGAGCAATGTTCTTGCCGCCCGCCGTAACGATCAGGTCTTTCTTCCGGCCGGTAATGGAAAGAAATCCCTCGTCGTCGATAACGCCGATGTCGCCCGTGTGAAACCATCCTTCGGCGTCGATGGCGGCGGCCGTTGCTTCCGGATCCTTGTAGTAGCCCTGAAAAAGGCCCCTTCCCCGAAGGAGCAGCTCGCCATCGCCGGCCACTTTTGCCTCCATACCCGGAATCAACTGCCCCACGGTTCCGAATTTATAATGTTCCGCGCGATTGACCGCCGCCGGCGCCACGGTTTCCGTCAACCCGTAACCCTCAAGAATCAAAAGCCCCACCGCATCGAAAAATTCGAGAAGCTCAAGCGGCATGGGCGCCGCTCCGCAAAGAAGATATTTGACCCGGCCGCCGAAAACATCATGAATTTTCGAAAAAACCAGACGATGGGCGATAGCGTGCTGCAGCGCCAGTGAAGCCGGCAAGGAGCGGTTGCTCCCGCGTTGAAGAGCGGCTTTCCGGCCCACGGCCACGGCCCAGTGAAAAATGCGGCGCTTTACAGGCGATCCCGAATCCAGCATCTGGTGAACCCGGTTGTAGATACGCTCAAAAATCTGAGGCACGCTGACCTGAACCGTCGGATGAAGCTCACGAAAATTGTCCACAAGCTTATCCAGGTTTTCGGCGTATGCCCCGACGATTCCAAGGTGCATCGCCGCATAGACGGTCATTCTCTGAAGCATATGGGTCAGAGGCAGAAAGGCGATGCCGAAATCGTTTTCATCGTAATGGTGCATTCGGGTCGCGTTCATCACGGTGAAATAAAGATTGGCGTGCGTAATCACGGCCCCCTTCGGCGGTCCCGTCGTTCCGGAGGTGTAGGCGATCGTCGCCGGATCTTCCGGCCGGACAGCCCGCCAGATCGTCTCAAAACGGCTCGGGTCGGCTTCATAAGCGATCCGGCCGTGTGCGATCAAGCTTTCCAGCGTCATGACATCGGGGGGAAGCGGGCGGTCCGATGGTTCGAAAAGAATCATGGTCCGGGGCAGACCCGTTTTCACCCGAACAGCCAGAAGCTTCTCCAGAAGCGGCTCGTCTTCGACAAAACAGATTTGCAATTCACTGTGAGAAATGACATGCGTCATCTCCCAGAGGCTGGCCGACGGATAAATGCCGATCGCAACCCCGCCGGCGGTCAGAATGGTCATGTCGGCTTCGCTCCATTCCCTGCGCGTGCGGCTGATGATTCCAACAGCATCGCCCTTTTGTAATCCCAGGGAAACGAGTCCCATAACGGCCGCCGGCAGAGCCTCCAGCGCCTGCCGCCACGTCTTGGTTTGCCAGACACCCTCTTTTTTGGCCAGAGACATTCTTCGATCGCCGAAGCGGCGCGCCTGATGCATGAAGATCCCCATCACGGTCGGGGGATCATATGACGGCATGATCTCGTTCAAAAACAGATCCTTTGTCTTTTTGCAATTTTTTGTTGCTGGAATATAACCTTATGACCCGCGATCGTCAATCAACATCTTTGCCGGGGGTACATTTGCTTGACAAAATCATTCTTTCCCTCGATGATAGAATCCAAATTCAGGGAGCATCATGCGCATATCAAACAACGACGATGGGATCTACCGGCAACTGCAAATTCAACTGGACCGGTATCCGATCGGGTATCCCGCGACGAAAAGCGGCGTGGAAATCGATCTTCTGAAATATTTCTTTACGCCGCTGGAAGCAAAGATCGCCCTGTGTCTGACGCTTCGTTCCATTTCGCTGACACCCATCCGCAGGAGACTGAAAGGCCAATTTCACATCGACCTTTCCCCCGAAGAGATGTCTGCCCTGCTGGACAAAATGTTTCAAAAAGGCGTCATCCGCCGTTCGGAAAGCGCCGGTTCCTTTCACTACAGCATTGCCATGCTGGCCATCGGCATGTTTGAATACCACGTCGATGATCTTACCCCTGAACTCGTAAAAATGATGCACCAATATTTTGACGAAGCCTTCAGCGCGGAATTCTTCCGGTCCTCCCTGCCCCAACTTCGCACCAGCCCGCATCTGAAGGCCCTGGTTCCGGAATATCTTGTCGAACCCTACGACAACATGCGCCGCTTCATCCAACATACCCGCGAGACAATTCACGTGGCCAACTGCGTCTGCAAACAGGGAGAGGCGCTGCTGGGAAGGCCCTGCAAACAGACGGACCATTATGAAGTTTGTCTGCTCATCGGGAAAACCGGCTACGCCCAGCGCGGGCGGGCCAGAGAAATCTCCAAGGACGAATGTCTGAAGATCCTGGACATGGCGGAAGAAAGAGGAATGGTGCTGCAGCCGGGCAATTCCCGAAAGCCCGCCTGCATCTGCATTTGCTGCGGCTGCTGCTGCGGCGTTTTGACAACCGCCAAGAAACAGCCGCGACCCGCCCGGTTTTTCGCGACGAACTATTATGCGCGCATCGACGCCGAATCCTGCACGGGATGCGGCGTCTGCGTGAAGCGCTGTCAGATGGACGCGATCGTCGCGGACGGCAAAATCTTCCGGGTGGATCCGGACCGGTGCATCGGCTGCGGCTTGTGCGCAACCCGGTGCAAACCCAAGGCCGCTCGTCTCATCAGAAAAGACAGAATCACCGTGCCTCCGATGAACACGGAAATGCTGTACTTGAGCATCCTGATGGAACGGGCGGGAAGAAAAAAGATGATCGTCAACATGCTGAAGCTTCTTTTCGGCCAACCATTATAAAGGGATCTCCCATGCCTGCCTTCGGGCATCATCCCTCAATTCCAAACCATTTCAGGATTGTGCCGTTTGTTTCACGCGGGTAGGCATGTGATAGATCGGGAATCACCTTGAGCTTGAGATCCACGCCCGATTGTTGCAAATACCGGCTAGCCTGCACCGTCCGCTCCACCGGAAAGATCCAATCCTGCGCACCGTGAATCCACAGCACATGTTTTTCTTCGGGCCGGTTTATCTTCACCGGAGGCAAAGCGCAGGAAACGGCTGCAATCTTCGAGAAAATACCTTCCTCCCGGGTCAGTCCCAGGGCCAGGGCAAAGGTCCCGCCGTCGGACATTCCGGTCAAAAGAATGCGGTTTCGGTCAATGGGAACGCGGGAGCAAACCTCCTCCAGATGTTGCGTCAGGGCTTTTCCATCGAGATCAATGCGGCCGATTGACCAGGTCATGGCCTGCGCGGTTGGGGCGCAAATAACAAACCCCCTGCTTCTCGCCTCCCGAATCCAGGTCCAGATAAAATCTCTGCCGTGGCCGTATCCGCCATGCAGCGCGACAACCAGCGGCCGGGCGCTCGCTAAGAAAGGGGATGAAGGAATGTAGAGGGAATAACCGCCCCTGGCGCGCAGGTCACTGTTTGCACCGACATGCATCAGGCCGACGCGGGAATCCCCGGTGGATGGCTCGGGCAAGATGTCAGCTCCCGGTTCCGAAAAGTAACGGTGAACGGCGGGGAAAAGGCGGCAGAGTGGAAACAGCGCTTCCTGCGCCCGGCATGTTCTGCGTGAAGCGCGAAGCGCGGAGAAAAAAGCGTCCTGAAGGTCTTCTTCCCTGCCGAAATTTTTGACGGCCTGAAGGAGAAAATCGCAGGCGCGCAAAAGCGCCTGACGGTCTTCTTCCGACCGGGCGTTGCAGTCTTCCGTCTTCAATGATGCCCGGACAGCCGCCAGCACGGGTTCATAAACGGCCAGTTCACCCCGAATGGCGGGAACCGCCAGGGGGTGCAGTCTGCGCATGCCCGCTTCGAATGCCGTCAAAACGGAAACCAGCGTCGCCGATAGGTTTTCCAGGTTTGTTGTCATACCTTCTGATCGCTCAGGATCTTGTCCGCGGCTTTCATTGCGGAAGAAAAACTGATGTCGCCCGAGCAGCCGTCCCCTCTCACCGTATCGCCGATAAAATAGAGTCCACTGATTCCCGAACATTCGATATCCGGCCGGTTCGGTTTGGACTGCGCCGGCGTCAGGACATTCCCGTTCATGACCGTCGCGACAATTTTTCTCTCTTCGATCACCGCGGGCAAAAAATCCGGAAAAACAGCCGAGATCACGCTTTTCATTCTTTGCTCCGCACCGGCGACGACGCTCGCGTCGCCGTCGAAATGCCACGGCAGCATAATTCCCCAACTGGAAAGATGCTTCCCGTCGGGGGTAAACGAAGGATCGGCGCTGGACTGGAAGCGCGCCCAGATCGGGACGTCTACGCCGAGAATCCCGGCACGAATGCCGGTAATGGGTCTGTCCGTGATGAAATCAATGACCAGACCGGAACTGTGCTCAATATTTTTCGCGTAATTCACAACGGTCGCGGGCAGCAGTGAACGGTCGAGCAGATCAACGGCCAGGGGAAGCCGGGCGGCAAAAAGCACAACCGACGCTGGATAGGTCGCCCGTCCGGTTTTCACGCCCGTGACCCGCCGGCTTTCGATGATGATTTTTTCCGCTTTTTCATGAAGGTGAATTTCACCGCCCCTGTCGATGTGCCGGCTCAGCGTTTGAAAGATTCCGGCGGATCCGCCGCGAGGCTCCCCGACGCCGACACCGGCCGCCAGCACCCGCTTTAAGAAGTCGATCACTTCACCCGCGCTGACCTTATCCGGATCGGGACACATGATCGTCATCCCCAGAAACGGCAGGAAGGCCTCGACTTCCGGATTCCGGAAGGAGGTTTTGTAAAAATCCAGGAGTGTCTTATGATACCAAGTCGCCGGATCGGTCTTTTTAATTTTGGCAAACAATGCCAGAAGCACCAACCTGGCCCGAAACGACAGCATGGGGGTTTTCAAAAAACCAATCGGCCCTTCGGGTCTTTCCCAGAGCCTGCCTTTGAAGATCAGTTTGCCGTCATGTGCCTCGGGCAGAAAATCGATTTTTTCTCCCAGTCTTCTGAACACCTCGTTGGCGATGCCCTTGTGCGCAAGCCTGTGCGAATGCGCCCCGTATTCCCGAATATATCCTTCTTCATCCCGAAACGATCGGGCGCGGCCGCCGACGATTTCGGATTCTTCCAAAACAATCACCTTCCAACCGGCGTGGGAAAGAAGCGCCGCGGCGCTCATTCCCGCGTACCCCGCCCCGATGATGACCGCATCCGGCATAGCCCCCTCCCTCCACGAACATGATTGATGTTTTCTTTCTAGCACTTTTCCCGCACAGTGAAAAGTTCTGTTGCAAGAGTATTGTAAAATCACACGGACAAAAAATTTGGCTTTCCCAAAAACGTCCTATTGACGTATGATGCGGCCATTAGTCTGATTCGGAAATCAAAAGGGCCAAAGGGAGGTTAAGATGCCTCATCAAAATCGGTTTTTGGGTTGGGAGAATCCGGGCAAAGCGCTGATCACCGGAGCATCGGCCGGGATTGGACTGAGCTTCGCCAAGCAACTTGCGCAAAAGGGTTTCGATCTGATCCTGCTGGCCAGGCGCAAGGATCGGCTGGAAAGCGCAGCAAAAAAGCTGGAATCCGACTACCGCATCCGCTGCGAGATTATCGCCGCGGACCTCTCCGATATGGATCAAATCGAAAAAACAGCCGATCTCATTTACACCATCGAGGGCCTGGATGTTTTGATCAACAACGCCGGCTTTGCCACCATCGGCCCCTTTGCCGGGGTTCCCCTGGAAAAATCGATGCGGATGTTTCACCTGCACGCAACGGCCTGCGTGATGCTGACGCATGCCGTCCTTGAGGGCATGTTGAGAAGAAGACGGGGCGCGATCATCAACCTGTCCTCCGTCGCCGCCTTCGCTCTGACGCCGGGCAATGTGATGTATGACGCGACCAAGGCATTCGTCAAAACATTTTCAGAAAACCTTCAACTGGAAATGGAAGACGCCGATGTTCGAATTCAGGCCCTGTGCCCGGGATTCACGCGCACGGAATTTCATGAGGTGGGTGATTTTATCCATTTTGACCGGCGCGAGATTCCGGATCCGCTGTGGATGTCTTCCGATCGGGTCGTGTCCCTGTCGCTGAAAGCGCTGGAAAACAAACGAAAAACTGTCTTTATTCCCGGTTGGAAGAACCGTTTCTACGTATGGCTTCTTCAACACAGCGCAGTCGTGCGATCCATCGTTCAAGACAGCGTAAAAAAACGAAGTCAGAAGAAACGTTAAAAAGCGGGAATCGCGTTCAGAGTCCGGCGAATCCTCTTTCCAGATCGGCAATAATATCCTCGACGTCTTCAATGCCGACGGCCAGCCGGAACAGATTGTCCACAATGCCGAGGTCGTAGCGCTGCTCCCGGGTGTAGCGGTAATAGGTTACCGTCGCGGGATGCGTGATCAGCGTCTCCACGCCGCCCAGACTGGGCGCGATATAGATCATCTCGAGCGCATCCATGAACCTTTTTGCCGCGTCCAGATCGCCTTTGACGGTAAAGGTGACGACACCTCCTCCGCCCCTCATCTGCTCTTTGGCGATGGAATAATGATCATGGCTTTTCAAAAAGGGATAGTAGGCTCTTTCAATCTTCGGGTGCCGCTCCAGATACTCGGCGATCTTCAAAGCGTTTTCATTTTGCGTCTTCACCCGGAGCGGAAACGTTTTCAGCCCCCGCAAAAGCAGATAACAGCAGTGCGGATCAATCACGCCGCCCATGGATTTGTGCAGTTCCCGAACTTTGCTGACCAGCTCCTTTTTTCCCAGAAGCACGCCGGCCAGAATGTCGTTATGGCCGGCAAGATACTTGGTCGCGCTGTGAATCACCAGATCGATGCCGTAATCCAGCGGCCGCTGGTTGAACGGCGTGGCAAAGGTGGAATCGATGATGGTGATGACCTTGTGCTTGTCCCCGATTTTCTTGAATTTAACCATGTCAAAAACGTTGAGGTACGGATTGGTCGGGGATTCCGAGAAAATAAAACGCGTGTTCTTCTTGACGGCGGCGTCCAGAACTTCATAGTCGCCGAACGGCACGATCGTGCATTCGATGCCGAACCGCTTGAGGTAGGATCGGCAAAATTCCAGGGTTTTCCCGTAGCAATCATCGGTGATGACAATGTGGTCTCCGGTCTGCACCAGGGCGAGAATGGTGGTGGTAATGGCCATCATGCCGGAAGAAAACATCAACCCGTCCTCCGCGCCGTCCAGCTCCGCCAGACGCCGCTCCGCAACCTTTTCCGTCGGATTGCCGTATCGGCCGTATTCATAGCGTTTTTTATCATTCTTGGTGTAGGCTTCAATTTCCCTGCTGTCCTTAAAAGAATAAGTGGACGACTGGACAATGGGAGTGGTGATCGAGTCGGCATAGCGCGCCCGGTCCTCCCCCGCATGGATGGACTTTGTAAAAATCGATTCTGATTTATCTTTTTCCTTCATGGCTTCCTTTCCATCAAGCAAAGAAGAGGAACAAGGCTTGCTTTCACTTTGCGGCAGTATAAAAAGAAGGTCTGGGTATGTCAATGGACAATTTCGCAGATCATTTAGCAGCAACAATTGACCTCACAGGTATTGACATTTTGCATCTTGATCTCTAGATTTAGAAAAAAAGGGGCAAGATATGCCGATTTACGAATACGAATGCAGTAAATGCAAAAAACAATATGAAGTGGTTACTCTGAGTCTCAGTGAAAAACCAAATCCCGTGTGCCCGAAATGTAAATCCAAAAAGGCCAATAAACTGGTTTCCAAAGTCGGGAAGGGAAAATACGGATCATTGAAGTCGGGCGGATCCGCGAGCAGTAGCGCACCAAGCAGTTCCGGGTGCGCATCCTGCAGTTCATCGAACTGCTCATCCTGCGGACACTAAAGCTTCATTTTTCTGACTCATTTCTCTGATTGACGATTTTTCTTAAACAGGTATAATAAAAGCAGGAATTGATCGTTGGTGATCCTGCGCTTTTTCCGGCACACAGCTTCTTTGCCTGCCCTGATTTCCTGAAGATTTTCAAAACCTAAGCCTCCCCTGACCGCGGAACCATCGTCTTGAGCGCTTCCAGTTGTTTCAACAGGATCATTCCCAGACGAGTAACTTGTAAGATTTCGATATATTTGATGAAAGCTCATCAACGCGTCATGACCAGCTTCGAAAGCCGGCCTTCAGCGTTTACCTTTTTTTAACCATTCACGAGAAAGGAGAATGAATCATGAGCAGCATTTACAAGGTTATCGAAATCATCGGCGGCAGTGAAAAGTCATGGGAAGATGCAGCCAAAAAGGCCGTGGAAACGGCAGCCAAGAGTCTGAAGGACATCCGCATTGCGGAAGTCAAAGAGATGGACCTGAGAACCGAAGAAGGCAAGGTCGTTGAATATCGGGTGAAGCTGCGAGTATCTTTTAAGTACACACCATAGGAAGCGCCCCTGCCGGGCAAACACCGGTCAACAGTCTGTCATCCAACAGCGAATGGCGGCGGATATTTTTCCGCCGCCGGGAGGAACGGTGAGGTACGTGCGCTCAGAGATGGATGCCTTCGGTCAGATTGATAAACAAGGCCGGCAAACCGACGGCATCCACGGCTACAAACAACAGCACAAAACAAAGCCAGAACGATTTCATTGGAACACCTCCCCTGCCGATAATGATGCAACCATAGTATTTTCCCAAAAACGTGAAAAGTACCCGGCCGTCACTTCATCCGGCTTCGTTTGGAACAACCGCGGCATGAAGGATGCGGGGCGTCGTCGAATTCCGCCCGAAACTTCATGGCAGCGCGGCCGCTCCAGATTTCCGGCAGCGACTGCGGGCCAAGGCAACCGAAGATCAGAGAACGGTATCCTTGATGAGCCCCGGATAGGTGATATGATTCCGTAACCGGTATGTTGGTAAATGCACAGGGGGAAACGCCGCCGGACGCCGAGATGAAAACCGCCCGGTGCGGATTTTCCGTGCAGTCCCCACTTTCCGCCTCCGGATCCGCCAGATTGTAAAAAAGAGAAATGCCCTCCTTTTCCGCATCCCGGGCAAGTCTGTCGTAAAGTGACATCAATTCCCGGTACTGGCCTTTGTCCTCCGGTGCCAAACATTCCTTTTGCAGATTTTCGTTACAGGCGAAATCCAGGGTGCTGATCACGATCTGCCGGATGCCGGTTCCGGCCAGCGCCGGTATCAGTTTATCGATGTCCGGCAAATGTGAACGCAGGAGCAGATACGCAACGCTGATGACCGGCGTGTGTTGTCGCCGTACCTTTTTTTCCGCGGCGAGTCCGGCAACCGCCTCGAGAACATTGGAAAAATGAGTGCCCCGGCGCGCCTCATCGTTTTGATCTCCCACACCCGCGAGTGAGAAAGCAACCTGATCAATGCGGCTTTCGACAAGACGGACGGCCGCCCGTCGATCGAGTAGCTTTCCGTTGGTTGTGGTACCCACCATACAACCGGCTTTTTTGGCCAGAGCAATCATGTCGAAAAAATGCGGATAAAGTAGAGGCTCACCCCAGCCCTGTAGGTGAACCATCCGCGTCCGTCTCAGAGCGGGAAGGAGCGACCGGAATATTGCCGGAGAAAGATCGCGGTCATTCCAAGAGGCGCAGTAAACCGTCCTGGGACAATAGCGGCAGGAGGCGTTACAGCGAGTGGTGATCTCGATCTGCATCCAGTCCAGTCGGGGCATTGCCTGATGCTCCCACCAGTCCCTGATACACCCGATCAACGACGATGTACCGAATTCCTCCAAGATACCTCCTGCTGAAACACCGCCCCTAGCGTCTGATTCCGGATTAATTTTATAGTCCATTTCTACTTGGAAATTTTCTCATATTTACAAAAGCGAGTCAAATCATCCCCTTTCACTCGAACCAGCGATGCAGCGTAAGACGATGTGGCATGGCTCCCCAAATTTGATTGCCCCAAATATTAGTTGACATATTCAACTATTCATGCCACTTCAGGATTGAAATTGTTTCATCGTCACCAAAGGAGAACGCTCCATGGAAGACCTCACCGGACAACTTGCTGAACTTCTAGAAGATATCACCTATGATTTCAGCGCACACAATCTGAGCACCAACTGTTGCGAAAACATCTCCCACGGTGAGTTTCGCGCTCTACGTGCCGTTTCCCGCCGTGACGGATGCACCATGCAAGACATCGCCAGAAACATTGCCGTGACCAAAAGCGGCGCAACGCGTATTGTCAGTCGATTAGAGGAAAAAAAACTTGTCCTCCGCGTGCAGGAGCGCAGCGACGCCAGGATCTGCTGCGTCCGGTTATCGAAGGATGGGAAAGCCATGTTGTCCAGAATAACGGAGGCGCCAGCGAAGAAAATATCGTCTGTCCTGGACGCGATGTCCCCGGACATGCGGCAGATCCTTCTCATCGGTTTGCGCGCCTTCATCGAGACCGCCCGCGCCCACGGCACGATCGACGGTCAACTGGAAGAAGCGGAATCGCCGGTTTCAAAAACCGGAAACAAAATAATTGGTTGATGTATTCAACTATCATAAATCATGGATACTGGAGGTTGTATCAATGTTTGGTTTAAATAATTTTATTACGGCCGGAAAATTCTTTCTGGTGATCGCAGGAGAACTCATTCTCATATTTGTCGCCGTTTCTTTCATCATCGGCTTGCTGATGGAATATCTGCCGCCGTCCCGCGTCCGGGATTTTCTGTCCAACAAGTTTACATGGGTGCAATATTTTCTGGGTGCCGGTCTGGGCGCACTCACCCCATTCTGCTCCTGTTCCACCGTTCCCATTACGGCCGGCCTGCTCAAAGGCGGCGTGCCTTTCGGCCCGACAATGGCGTTTCTTTTTTCCTCGCCGGTGCTCAACCCGATCATCATCGCGCTATTACTTTCACTGTTGGGCATCAAAGTTACGGTTTTTTATGTTGTCTTTACCTTTATCGGCTGCATGGTTATGGCAGCGCTGCTATCCAAGTTGAGAATGGAAAGTCAGATCAAGCCTCTTTTGAATATTGAAACCTCCTGTTGCGCAGCTTCTCCTGATTCACACAATGCCTCAAAATCCAAGCCTGCGGCGGCAGCTTGCTGCTCTTCAGACAGCGCCCAACCCCTGACGTTAATCACCCTGCCGACCGTTGAGACATCATCATGCTGTTCAGTCAACCTTGAACCGATCGCCGCCCCGCCTGTGCCGTTCAGGCAAAAGCTCAAAAATGCATCGATCGCCGCCGTTGATACCTTTAAGGGTGTGTTCTGGTATCTCCTTTTAGGCGCCGCCATCGGCGCTTTCATTTATGGTTTTTTCCCACAGGATATCGTTGTCAAACTGGCGGGACCGGGAAACCCATGGTCCATTCCCATCGCGGCCTTGATCGGCGTTCCCATGTACATTCGGGCGGAAACCATTATACCCATAGCAGCCGCCCTTGTGGGAAAAGGAATGGGACTTGGCACCGTCCTTGCGCTGATTATTGGCGGAGCGGGCGCAAGCATTCCCGAATTGATCATTCTCAGTTCCATGTTTAAAAGGAAGCTGATCATTGCTTTCGCTTTAAACGTTCTTGTCATTGCCGTCTTAGCTGGTTATCTTGTGGATATATTCCTGTCCTGAATGCAAATAGATTGCATTTTTATCGTACCATCAAAAAGCCTTGCGCGTTGCCGAAACTTACCGTGAACCAAGTATCTCGCAAAGACGCACAAAAGTTACTAATTGCAGTGGTTGCAATGCTCCATCTCGCGGGAGGAAGACGGCAAAAGCTGGATAGTGGTGTGGTTGATGCCGTGAGTTTCGTGAAGGATTTTCTGCACGGCGCGAATGATTTGTTCATGATCGGGCGATTCGTTATCGGATAACAGATGCACGGAAAGCAGTTTCCGGCCCGTTCCGGTTTGCCAGATATGCAGATCGTTGACTTCGGCCACACCGGCAACGGAAAGCAAATCGCTCTTGACGGCATTGAAATCGACGTCCGCCGGCACGGCATCCAGAAGCGCATTGACGGTATGCCGGATAATCTTGTAGATTTCGCGGGCAATGAAGATGCAGATGACCATGGATATAAGAGGATCGACAAAATATAAGTCAAAAAACGTAATCAGCAGAGCGCCGACAATCACGCCAAGAGAAAACAGCGCATCCTGAAGCGAATGAAGCCAGGCGCTTTTGATGTTGAAGTTCCGGGCCGATATTTTCTGCAGAAGCAGCGTGGCCGCGCTGTTTCCGACAAAAGCCACCACGGCAACCCAAAGCATCGTTGTGCCGGATACCTGCGCGGGTGAAAAGAGTCTTTGAACGGACTCCCAGAAAACAAAAGCAATCACCACCGACAGAACGATGCTGTTGACGAACGCAGCGATAAATTCCATCTTGCGCCAGCCATAGGTTTTGTGTTGTGTCGCCGGACGCCGGGACATTTTTTCCGCCCAATAGGTAAAGCTCATGGCGGCAATGTCGCTCAGATTGTGAACGGCGTCCGAGATCAGCGCCATGCTTGAAATCAGCAGGCCGAAGATCATTTCAAAAACGACGATGCCGCCGTTGATGAGGATGGCCAGAATTAGATTGGCAAGCGATGCCGGTTTATTCTCCTGGTGATGATGAGGTTTCATAGGATTCTTCTTTCCTAAAAATGGTGATCTTCCGTCAACCCATAAGATAGCCGTAAGCCATCCCGGCCAGCGTGGACTGGATCACGACAATGGCACAGTAAACGACGGTTTTCTTAACGCCCATGATGCTGCCTATGGTGATCATGCTGGGAAGCGACAAAGCCGGGCCGGCCAGCAAAAGCGCCAGCGCCGGTCCCTGCCCCATGCCGGAGCCGATAAGTCCCTGCAAAATCGGCACTTCGGTGAGTGTGGCAAAGTACATGAACGCCCCGACTACGGAGGCAAAGAAATTAGCCCCCAGTGAATTGCCGCCGACCAGCATCTGAATATACGATTCGGGAATCAGTGCCGGATAACCGGGACGGCCCAGCAAAAAACCCGCCACCAAAACGCCGCCGAACAAAAGCGGAAGAATCTGCTTGGCAAAATCCCAGGTAGCCTGCACCCAGCCCTTGAGTTCATCTTTCACAAACCACTTTTTGAGCATGATACCCAAAACGACCAGCAGCCCCATCACCAAAAACCACTTGACGCTGAAAATCATGCGCCAGGCGCTTCCGTCATCCTCCGATGGCTTGGCAAACGAAGCAAAAACCAGAATCAGCACCATGACCAGCATATAAACGGCATCCTGCCACAGCGCCCTGCCCTTGCCTTCGTCTTCCGGCAGAAAGATCTCGCCCGTCTCCCGGTTGGCGTCGTCTTTGCGGAAAATAAACGCCATCAGAAGCCCCGTCACAATGGAAAAAATCACCGCGCCGATCGCGCGTGCAAGCCCCAATTGCCAGCCCAGCACCTTCGCCGTGAGAATGATCGCCAGAACATTGATCGCGGGTCCGGAATATAAAAACGCAGTCGCGGGGCCGATCCCCGCACCGCGCGTGTAAATGCCGGCAAAAAGCGGCAGGACCGTGCAGGAACAAACCGCCAGCACGGAGCCGGAAACGGAGGCTACGGAATAAGACAGGATTTTATTGGCTTTCGCGCCGAAATATTTGAGCACGGCCGCCTGCGACACGAACACGCTGATTGCTCCGGCAATGAAAAAAGCGGGGATCAGGCAGGTAAGCACATGCTGGCGCGCATAGTCCTGAAGCATCATAAAGGCTTCCAGCCCCGCCTGACGAATCAGTACCGATTCCCACGGGATGTAAAAAGCGGCAAGAAAGATGCCGATAATCCATAATAATTTTTGCCATTCTTTCACAAGACAGATCCTCCTCATTTCCTTAAACTGTGCCGTTGACCTTCTTTTTCAAGATATACGGCGCTACATTTGCTTCAGGGCTTCTTCCAGCCACTGCCGTATTTTTTTCTTTTCCGGCATCGTTCCCACTGAAGCCACTTTCTGATTAATCACCAGCGCGGGCACACCCATCACCCCGTATTTGGCAATCTCACGTGGATCGGTAACATGAACCATTTCTCCCGGCGCGTTCATTTCAGACAGAACATTGCGCACATCGTTTTCCAGGCTACTGCAATTGGCGCAGCCCGGCCCCAGAATGATGACTCTGAGGACGCCGCCGGTTTCTTCCTCTTCCACCGGTTGCCCAAGAAACATTCGGAACTCGCGGACCAAAGCCCTGGCATGAAGGGGTTTGGCGCTTGCGGGAATGTAATTTTTACCCCCAAGCCTTTTGATCATTTCCGCGCCGATGGCTTCATCGGAGTTGCGGCTGAAGTCAGGCGCCATAGCCGCAATCACACTTTTCAAGCCGACGATGCCGACCAGATTGCCTTTGACACGTATTTGCGTCACTTCGTTTTCGGACATGTTTTCTATCTTTCTTCTTTTCCGCTCATCGTTGAATTCGGTTTCAAATAACCAATCTTTTTTTCCTTGCCCCCCACCGAAGGGCTTCATTTTACCGCTCAGGTACCGCCGAAAAGCGGAATACCTCCCCGCAGGGATATCTCCCCGGCAAAACCGACCGCTATTTTATCGCCGTCCACTATGACGGGCACCTGCATCTTGCCGCCTGAATAGGCCAGCATTTCTTCGAGTTTTTTCGGGTCTTCGCTGACATCGATATAGACAGCCTTGTCGCCATAGGCTTCACGAGCCTGAATGCAAAAGGGTCACATGTCTGTCCCGTAAATGATAATTTTTTCTTTTGTCACATTGCCTCTCCTAATCGACATGGGTCTTTTATCTTTTCATTTCAAACATAAAATCTTTTGCCTTGTCGCCGCGCAGATATTCGGCAAGCCCAAGAAGGCCGTCGGTCAGATATTTTGATTGATACCCTTGAAGTTTCAGGTACGTGCGGGCAAGTTCGGCACGGTCGTAGTGAGGACAGGCCGTGACAACGATCTTCGCCTTATCCAGTTCGTCGAGTCTGCCCGGTAATTCGTTTAGCGGAATGTTTTTGATAAAACCGAAACTGTAAGCCTTGTATTCTTCCGGGAAACGAACATCAATGATCTGTACTTTGCCCTGATTGTATAGTTTCAGCATTTCAACGATGCCGGTTTTCATCTCCCTGCGTTCCCGATAGTCGAAACGTTTGAGGTAATTTTCAAAGGTTACGCCATCGGCGGCTGATAAGGAAAACGGCATAACAAGTGAAAGGACGATCAGCAAAATGCCTTTTGTTCTCATGACGAATTCCTCTGAACAAAATAACCTGGTTTACGTTATTATTTCACAGTCCAAAGATGCGCTTTGAATTTTGTCAGTCCATCCCAAATTTCATCGTCACCAACATATTTCTTTATATCTTTGGCAGAATATTTAATAACGCAAGTGGGTGTCGCATCAACCTTGTGCTCTTTGATGACGGCGCTTAAATGCGGAAAGACGGACTTTTCATTCATGGCTTTCCACGCAGTATTCTTTTCTTTAAGAAAAGCGACCAGCGCGTTTTCATCCTGAACGCGGCGGCCCTGAGCCGCCTCAAAAAGAACATTTCGGACATGAAGTGCGTTGTTTATGCCGGCATCCGCTTTCACCGCATACAGGTAATATTTCGCGTAAGTCGGCGTGGCGCGGTTAAATGGAACATCGACAAACGTCAACTTAACTTTTTCCGACGCCACCAGCTCTTTGAACAAGCCTTCGGCTTTGGCATCAATCCGTTTGCAGGGAGGACAGAAATAATCGGCAAATATAATCACTTCATAAGGCCCCTGTCCCCAGGACGGAATACCCTGTCCAACAGTCTGCCCGTAAGCAGGGGTCACGGAACCGGAAAACGTCAGCAAAATGGTCAAATGCCCCATCAAACTCACGAGCAGCAATGGGAATCTTTTAAGTTTCAACATTGAAGCATTCACCTCAAACTACTTTTGAAAATACTTCTCCTGAAATCTCAGCGCCACCATGACCAGGCCGATCATCACCGGCACTTCCACCAGCGGGCCGATCACTGCGGCGAACGCCGCGCCGGAGTTGATGCCGAAGACGGCGATGGCCACGGCGATGGCCAGTTCAAAATTATTGCTGGCCGCCGTGAAAGCCAGTGTCGTGGTTTTGGAATAATCGGCACCTAGCTTATTCCCCATGTAAAAAGACACAAGGAACATGACCACAAAATAGATTAAAAGCGGTATGGCGATGCGCACGACATCCAGCGGGAGTTGGATAATCAGATTTCCCTTGAGACTGAACATGACAACAATCGTGAACAACAACGCAATGAGGGTAAGCGGACTGATGATAGGCACGAAGCGCGTGTGATACTTTTCTTTTCCCATAACCTTTACGCCGGCCAGACGCGTCAGCGCACCCGCGATGCAGGGAATGCCCAGATAGATGAAAACGCTTTCGGCGATTTGACGGATGCTGACATCGACGACACTGCCCGAAAATCCAAAGTAAGGCGGCAGGATCGTAATGAAAAACCAGGCAAACACACTGTAGAAAAGCACCTGAAAAATGCTGTTGAAGGCAACCAGGCCGGCGGCATACTCTGTATTGCCCTTGGCCAGTTCGTTCCAGACGATGACCATGGCGATACAGCGCGCGAGCCCAATCATTATGAGGCCCACCATGTAGTCGGGTTTATCCGGCAAGAACACAATCGCCAGAAAAAACATCAGGACAGGCCCGATCAGCCAGTTTTGGACCAACGACAGGCCTAGGACCTTTCCATTGCGGAAAACTTGAGGCATTTCCTCGTATTTCACTTTGGCAAACGGCGGATACATCATCAGAATCAGGCCCACCGCAATGGGAATATTGGTGGTCCCGACTTGAAATGAATTGATAAAGGCCTCCGTGCCGGGAATAAAATAGCCCAGCCCCACACCAAGAATCATAGCCGCAAAAATCCATACGGTCAGATAACGATCCAGAAATGACAATTTTTGTCCGATATGCTCCGTCATGGAAATCCTCCTATGCAATATTTAAAAAGTAATTCGTTATTTTATCTATGATCTCGTCGCGTACGCGCCGGAATTCCCACAGTATGTCTTCCGGGCTTCCGGTGGCTTTGGCCGGGTCGTCAAAACCGATATGCGTTTTTTTCGTTCCGCCGATGTAAAGCGGACAGGTTTCGTTGGCGTCCCCGCACAGGGTAATTACAAAATGGAATGTCTGTCCGTCAAACTCTGACAAATGCTTTGAGCGATGATGTGAGATATTCACGCCGATTTCCTTCATCGCCTTTATGGCCGTCGGATTCACAAACGACGCCTGCGTTCCCGCGGAAAAAGCTTCCAGTCGGTCGCCCAAAAAATGATTTACAATGCCTTCGGCCATTTGAGACCGGCTGGAATTGGCAGTGCATAGAAATAAAACACGTTTCTTCACAAAATCTCCTAAATCCAGTTCAACGCAATCAAATAAACGCCGCCCAGAATCACCAGCACACCACAGATCTTTTTCAGAATGACCGCACCTTTGGAATTCTCCGTCCAATGCAGGTAATGCTGCACGACTTCCGTAAACGTTCCCGCAAAAATCAGCACGGCACAGTGGCCGACGGCAAATGCCGCCAGAATCAACATCGCCAGAGTCAATTGTGTTGACGCTATACTAAATACTACGCCCAGCATTGTCGCCATATAGGCGAACGTGCAAGGGCCCAGCGCAATGCCGAAGATCAAGCCCAGAATAAACGCCGCGAGAAATCCTTTCCTTTTATAATTCGGGTTTGCACCGCCTTCCATGAAAGGCAACGGCATAATCCCCAGCAGATTCAAACCAACGGCGAAGAAAACCACGGCTACAAAATAGCTTCCGTAACCGCCGATATCCCCCATCATTCGGCCCACCAGCGCCGTGATCAGACCGATCATGCCAATCGTAATGAGAATGCCGAGGCCGAAAAACAAAGACAGGACAAAGGCCCGGCCCGTGCTGATATTCCCCTGACCGTCGATAAAGCCGACAATCAGAGGAATACAGGCAATATGGCAGGGAGAAAGAATTATGGACAGAATGCCCCAAATCAACGCCGCACCGATGGCGATGCCTGGCGACTGCGTGAGCGCCGCCGTCAAAAACGTAAAGAGGTCAACCAGCATTTATTTGACCCCTCCCTTTTTCAAAACCTCCACAACGCCTTCCTTGGGGAAATACCCTTCATGCCTGTAGTATTCCTTTCCGTTGATATCCAGGAATACCTGAGTAGGAATAACGCGAATATTATATTTCTCGGCGTCCATCCTCCCTTGCTGCGTCCAGACATCGTGAAAAAGAACAACCACCTGTCCCTTGTATGTCTCCGACACTTCTTTCATAATGGGCTGCATGGCCTTGCAGGGAATACATCTGGCGGCACCGATTTCTACAAACGTCACACGGGGTTTGAAAACAGAAGGGTTGGCCCCCGCTCGTTCTTTGGATGCGTCTGTTTTGGCTGCCTGTTTATCCTGAGCCCATACCCCCGCGCCCAGTGAAAGAAAGATCAGTGTAAAAACCGCCCATACCGCCAGTCCCCCCAAGATTTTTAAACGCAAAGTCATAGATTTCCCCCTGATTTTATTTTAGTCTGATCCATCATATCCTTTAAATATGAATCCTGAAATACAATAGGATGTCAGGAACACAGGGTTGCTTTGAAAAAAACACATCCACAGCAATTACTTAATCGGACGGCCGCCTACCCCTTGATCCAGCTTTTGATCTGCTCCGCTGTCGGCATTTTACCCGCAATTTTCACCTGGCCGTCCACGACCAGGCCGGGCGTCGTCATTACGCCGTAGGTCATGATCTTTTTAATGTCCTTTACCTTCCACACCTCGGCTGAAACGCCGGTTGTTTTAACGGCCTCGTTCACCAGTTCTTCAAGTTTTATACATTTTGCACAGCCGGTTCCCAATATTTCAATCTTCATTCCAACCTCCTATTTTTGCAGGATTTCATTATTTTTTTATGTTCTTCTGCGTTGGCGGCCAGCACATCTTCGACACAGCCGATGAAATCCAGAATGCAGGTGCAGCGAAGCGTGTAGTAAATGCAGTTTGCCCTCTTTTCATCCGTCACCAACCCTGCGTTTTTCAGCACGCTTAAATGCTTGGACACCGTCGAAACATCCGCGCCGACCATCTCGGTCAGCTCGTTCACACAGCGTTCCTGCTTTTGCAGCTCTTCAATGATCAGCAGACGACTCGGATGCGCCATCGCCTTGAGAATTTTTGCCCGGGCTTCATAACGGGGCTTGATGGAATCTTTCATCAGACGTTCCCTCCATTCGTATTTGGCCATATAGCCAAATAGCCATAATGAGTCAAGGCTTAATTTTGAGTGGAGAGATTTTTAAATGGATAAAGGTCCGGCGCCGGCAACCGGGGCTCAATGCCCCGGTTACATCGGCGATGAGGTTTCATCGTAGGAAATATCAGTAAAATTCAGGAAGTTTTCCCTGGTTTCTTCCCATGCCCTGCTTTTCGCCTCGTTGTAGCTGGCGATCATTTCCGCATCGTGAGCTTCCAGAAACTGTTGAAGCCGGCCGGAAGACTCCAGGTCTTCATACATCAGGGGCGCCTTGTCCTTCAAGGCCTGCCGGATCATCTCCAGACGGTTCTTTTTTTCGTTTTCCGCTGCCGGATCTATGTTCATGGTTTGCATCCTTTATGGAAGTTCTATGCCCATTCTTCCTGCGGCAATTTCATTTTGCGGGCATGATGCATCACAATTATGCAACGCCTGAAACAGAATTTCAAACATCGCTTGTTGCAATGCTTTCCCGGACCCGATGATACTGCAATACCGCGGCCATCGCCCGCGCGGCGCGCTCAGGGTCCTGATAAATGGGAATCGCGCGGTCCAGCAGATAACGAACCATCCCCTCCTGAAGGCTGCGGTAGGTAAATCCGACAATCGGCTTGTCCGGATGCCGCTTGACCAGGCTGCGAAACGCCTCCGCGTGATCGATGAGCATCTTGTTCCGGGTCTTTGGAATCTCCTCTTCAGACACTCCCATTTCTCTCAGGATGCGATCCACAAAAATCCCGGGAGACAGGAAATACGCCAGCAGCATATCGGCGTTCGGGTCGCCAAGCAGAAGATCCGGAATGTCAAAAAAACTTTCGGCCGAGTTCAGGCTGTACGTCAGATCGAGCGGGTTTGCCGTACTGGCGGTTCGGGGAATCATCGGCTGAAGCTTTTCTACGGTTTGGGCCGAAAGCGGCGGCAGCCGAAGCCCCGCCCGCCCGCAGGCATCGGCCGCCGTGGCGCCGGGACCGCCGGAATGCGTCTGAATGATCACGCGGTTGCCTTTCGGTTTCGGAAGCGTCCCCAGGGCCAGCGCGTAGTCGAACATCTCCGTGAGGCTCTGCGCCCGGATGATGCCGCACTGCCGAAACACGCCGTCATAAATTTCGTTGGGCCCCGAAAGAGAGCCGGTGTGAGATCGGCCCGCGTGTTTGCCCGCCTCGGACCCGCCCACGTACAGGGCCACGATGGGTTTGCGCCGTATGATATTTTTCGCCGCTCTGACAAAGGCCTCCCCGCGGGTGATGCCTTCAATATACAGCGTGATGACTTTCGTGTTCGGGCAGACGCCCAGGTATTCCAGACAATCGACAATGTCGATGCTGGCTTCGTTCCCCACGCTGAGCGCCGCACTGAATCCCATTCCGTTGCGGTGCAGATAATCAAACATCTGGGTGATGAAGCTTCCGCTCTGGGATGCCAAACCCACAAAACCGGGAGGACCTTCCGCCGTAAGGGTTGTCGGATTGAGTTTGATGTAGGGATTGGCAATCCCCAGACAGTTCGGTCCGAGAAAACGGATGCCGTATTGCCGGGCGACGGCTTCCATCTCCTTTTGCAGCGCGGCGCCTTCCGGGCCCGCTTCGCGAAATCCTCCGGAAACGATAATGGCGTGCCGGATGCCTTTTTTGCCGCACTCTTCCAGTGTGCGGCAGACGATGGCGGTCGGCAAAACGATCACGGCCAGATCCGGCACTTCCGGCAGATCCATGATGCTGCGGTATGCCGTAAGCCCGCGCACCTGTTTCTCTTTCTGATGAACGGGGTAGATTTTGCCTTCATACCCCAGTTCCTGAACTGAGGAAAGCATGATGGATCCCATGCGCAGAAAATTGTTGGACGCTCCAAAAAAAGCGATGCTCCTGGGATTGACGATGGAATACAAAGGACTTTCTTTGATGGATTTGATCATTTCTTCCTTCCGGATCGCGGCTGTAAGGATTGCAGTATTTCCCTGAAAAAAAGATTCCTCCTCAAAATCAAGGCTTGCCTTCAAATATTGCCGCTGTCCTTACCAGATAATTCCCCGCAATTCAAGAACACATGAACCAGGAGATAAAAAAGGGCCGCTTCGCGCAAGGACAAAGCGGCCCTTCATTGAAACCGATGATCTTCTGAAACCCGGAAATCAGTCCAGAACAACCATGACGCGGCACTTCTGCAGGAAGGCCAGATTCTGTTTCGCGGAACGGATCAATTTAGCGTCATCATTGCTGATGACGAATTCCGACATCCCGGCGCCCTGAGCGCGGACGGCCTTGACGGTCAGCGGACTGTTCGTTACCCTGGAGTTGCTTTGCGCGGCGGTCAGGTCGCGGGCGTAACCGCAGATGCCCTGCTGCATGGCGTAGTTTTTGTTCACGATCAGCGTTCCGTAAACTTCCGCGCCGTCTTCATCAAAAATCTTCGGCGACATGGCCGGGCGGGCCTGCAGGCCCCGGCCGTCGATCACCAGGCCGGTATAGGCTTCATCCTTCGGCGCGTACCTTTTGGAAAAAGGCAGCGGCTTGTGCTCCCGGTCTTCCTTTTTGTCATCGGCGATCGCCTTGGGCAGAACGGCCCTGACGACGCCTGAAAGCGGCATGCGCACGGTCACTTCCACGGTTCCATCCGATAGATATTCCTTTTTTACAATCTGCGCGCCCTTCACCATGCCGGAAACAGCCGTCTGGATCACGTCGCTCTCCACGGCAAAGTCCTTAACGGTCGTCTGGGAATCGATTTGAACCCCCTGAACGGTTTCCAGCAGGTTTCTGAAGGCATCGACCTGCGCCGCTCGCAGCGCCATGGGCCGCGCCTGAGGCCTTCCGTAAAAACGCTCCGGCGGCGCGCCGGTTCCCACGGATTCGATGTACCCGTCCTCATAGTTGATCAGCCCCTTGTCTCCCACCTGATTGGTGACCTTGGATTCAATGATTTTTGTCCAGTCCGACATGCCGACCCCGCCCTCCTGGGCAAAGACAACAAAGGCGCAGAAAATCAGTGCGCCTGCCGCCAGTACGATTCCCGCTTTACGCAACGTATTCATGTTCAACCTCCTCTTATTTTCAATCGGGACTGTTCATCTTTTGTAGATGTGATAGCTTTATACCATAATTTGAGCCAAAAAATGATTTTTTTCCTCCCGAAAGGACGCTCCGTCATCATCAGCCGCTTCCCCAATCGACCACGGCCGGCAAAAAAGAAGAAGGCCGCCTCGATTCAACGTCACAAATTGATTGAAAAATAAAAAACTTTCCATTACAAATCCGCTCATGATTCTATTTTGCGGGAAATCGGGGAGATCATTGACCGGAATTGGTTGCCTGCTTGCGCTGGCAGCCCTTTGGTCGCTTGCCGCCTGCGCGTCGCGCACCGCCGTGACGGACCGGCTTGCGCCTTATGTTCAAACCGCGGCGATGGAAAATGTCGGGCAGGTTCTTCTGGTCACGGATGAAAGCTTTCTTTTCCTGACTTCTCATAAGATTTACCCCCTGGAGAAGACGGACTCCTCCTGGCGGCAGGCCAAGAACCCCTTGGATGCCGTCATCGGCAGAAACGGCTTCGCGCCGCCCGGCGAAAAACGCGAGGGGGACGGACGCACGCCTTCGGGGCTCTTCCGAATGAAAACCGCTTTTGGTTATCCTCCGTCCGTTCCCACTCGAATGCCCTACCGTCAGTCTCAGGAGAATGATCTGTGGATCGATGACCCGAACGATCCGGATTACAACCGCTGGGTCCATCAAAACCAGACGAAGGCGGCTTCCTACGAAAGAATGAAACGCGATGATGATCTATACAAATACGGGATCGTGATTGAATACAACACGGACCCGGTCATCAAAGGATTCGGCAGCGCGATTTTTCTGCATGTCTGGGCGGGCACGGATTCCACTACGGCCGGATGCGTCGCCGCATCGGAAGACGACATTCTGAAAATGCTCGGCTGGTTGAATCCGGCGAAAAATCCCGTCATGCTGATCAACCCTCAATTACGGCAATAAGGAGGTCTTCTTCATGAAGTCAAAATTTTTCCTGATCGGCCTGCTCGCCGCGATCTGGTTTTCAGCGGCGGCGCCCCCCGCATCCTTGTGCGAAGACGCCATGCCCGACACGTTCGTCCACATTGAAGAAATCATCCCCGACGCCCTTCTGGATATCCGCTACTTTACCGAGCATAATTTTCTGGGCGTCAAAGTGGACGGCTACCTTGCGCCCGCGTGCATTCTGACCCGTCCGGCGGCAGAGGCGCTGGCCCGGGTCCAGAAAGACCTCGCGCCTTTTGGAATGACCATCAAAATCTATGACTGCTACCGGCCGCAAAGGGCCGTCGACCACTTTGTGCGCTGGGCGAAAGACGTCGGCGACACCAGGACCAAAAAAGAGTTTTATCCCACCGTGGACAAACAGAACCTTTTCCGCGACGGCTACATTGCGGAGCGCTCCGGCCACAGCCGGGGGAGTACGGTTGACCTGACCCTTGTGCCGCTGCCCGCCCCGATTCAGCCCGCGTATAAAGCCGGCGATCCCCTCAAGGAGTGTTGCCTTCCGGCAGGCGTCCGCTTCGCGGACAACTCTCTGGACATGGGCACGGGATTTGACTGCTTTGGAGAGATGTCCCATCCCGAAAACAAAGATATCGGCCCGCAGCAGAGGGCCAACCGCCTGCTTTTAAAAACGCTGATGGCCAGGCACGGCTTTCGAAACCTGCCGGAAGAGTGGTGGCATTTCACACTGGACAACGAGCCTTACCCGGACACGTATTTCAACTTTCCGGTAAAGTAAAAAATGAAAAACTATTTGCCGCCGTTTTTGAAATCTTACGGGTTCTCGATTCTGCTGATCGCCTCGATCATTCTCGGCGCTATTTTCGGCATGATCTATCAGAAGGAAGCCGTCCGGCTTAAGCCGTTGGGCGACATCTTTCTGAACCTGCTGTTTACCGTCATTGTGCCGCTGGTCTTCTTTTCCATTTCGTCCACCGTCGCTTCGATGACCAATCTCAAGCGCCTGGGAAAAATTCTGTCCGTAATGATCCTCATATTTGTCATCACCGGCATCATGGCGTCGGCGGTCATGATCGCCGCCGTCATTTTTTATCCTCCTGCATCCGGTGTAAACATCCCCCTGCCGGCAACAGCAGATCTTCAGCAGATCAAGGCAGGCGATCAAATGGTTCGGGCCTTTACCGTTCCGGATTTCCCGCATATTTTATCCAAGAATCATATGCTGCCACTGATTATCTTCTCGATGCTGGTCGGACTGGCCGCGTCCGCCGCGGGAGAAAAGGGAAAAGACTTCTCGAGGTTCCTCGCTTCGGCCAACACGGTCATGATGAAGCTGATCTCTTTCATCATGTATTACGCGCCGATCGGCCTGTGCGCCTATTTCGCCTACCTGGTCGGCGTTTTCGGACCGGAGCTTCTGGGCTCCTACGCACGGGCGATGGCCGTTTACTATCCGACCGCCATTGGTTATTTTTTCCTTGCCTTTACTTTGTATGCTTTTATCGCCGGCCGGGCCTACGGCGTAAAGAAATTCTGGACCCATATTATTCCGCCGGCCGTTACGGCGCTGGCCACCGGCAGTTCGATGGCAACCATTCCCGCCAATCTGCAGGCCGCGGACAAGATCGGCGTGCCGAAAGACATCAGCGAAGTCGTGATTCCCATCGGCGCGACGATGCATATGGAGGGATCGTGCCTGGCCGCTGTTTTGAAGATTGCCTTTCTCTTCGGCATTTTTCAGATGCCTTTTGCCGGCATTGAGACGATTCTGACCGCTCTGGGCATCGCGCTTTTGACCGGCGTGGTGGTGAGCGGCATTCCCGGCGGCGGCACGATCGGCGAGCTCTTGATTTTATCCCTGTACGGTTTTCCGCCGGAAGCGTTTCCGCTCATCACGATGATCGGCACGCTGGTGGACGCGCCCGCCACAATGGTCAATGCCACAGGCGACAACGTTTCCAGTATGATGGTGGCTCGAGTGCTGGGCGGAAAAGAGTGGATGAAGGGATAAGCCTTGCAGTCCGTCAGACTGTAAGGGGTTGATCAAATCGCCGTCTTGTCATTTCTGCAAGCGCATATCGTTTTGAATGTCTTTCACTTCTTTTTTTATCTTTTGGTACGCCAGAAAACTGTGCAAAAACCAGCCGAAGGCAAAACCAAAGGCCAGGACAAAGAAAATAAGGAGGGCAAGAGACAGAGAAATTTCCCAGAAAAAAATGCTGACCGTCACGGCCGACACATTCTGGATGACAAAAACGACGGCCAAACAGGCAACCACGATGAGCAGGACGATCTTGAAATTCATTTCACAACCTCCTGATGGACGGACAACTCTTTATTTTGTGAACCACAATCCAACAACCGACAATGAATTACGGCATATTCACGATGAACGCAATTGAAATTTATTTATCAAATGTAAAAAAAGCCCCGCGGCTTGGGGCCGCAGGGCTTCTTTATCTTGTTGCCTTCGACTTTTTTAGAACGTCAGCGTCAGCTTGTTGATGACGAGGAAATTGTCGTTCAACTCGTTGTTGACGGCCACATTGGCCTTGTAGTACTTGCCGGTAAACAGATAGCCGGCGCCCACCATGTAGGACAGGTTGTTGGTGATTTTGTAATTTGCGGTCAAATCCACTTCCCATCCGTAATCATTGTAAAGATAGTTTGCAGGTTTCTTGTCGGCGTTGGCGTAGGAAACGGACGCCATGACATCCAGCTTGTCGATCGGCTTCACGCCGCCCCTCAACTGGAAGAACCATGCGTTCGCCATTCTGCCGTTATCGGCGCTGGTTCCGTAGCCCGTGAGGTTGCCGGCCCACTTGGCCCGATCGTCATAGTTAAACATGATGAGGCAGGGATTCCAGTCATACCCGCCGTTGATGAGTCCGCCCTCGTTTTTGTCGTTCGTTCCGGGATCGTTCCCGGACACATACGCGAAGCTGCCGCCCGCGTAAAACATGCCGAAATTGGCCGTCGCGTCAATGTAGGCGGAAATGTTTTCCAGCGTCACTTTGTCCAGATTGTCCACTGTTGTCGTCACACCATCTTCATACTTGTCCGTGCCGTTGAGGTAATTGAATTCGGCCTGCAGGGACACGGGACCGATTTGAGCGAACACATAAGGGGTAAACAGGAAATAGGTTCTCTTGTAAGAAGTCGGCGCGGGCCGTGTATTGGCATAATTGTAGTAGTTGACATTCAAACCGGCACGGCCGCTTTTCCAGTTGTAAATGCCTTCCAGATGATACACGTCATTATCGGCATCCGATGTTGTTGAAGCAGGTTTCACGGCCGTCAAGCTGTTTTCTGCCACTTTTGAAATAGAAGCCCACACATTAACCGGGCCGAACATTCTGTTGAACCGGATTCTGGCCTGAGTATTTCTGTTGTTGCCAAAAACCGTTCCCGTGGTTCCATAATTCATGTAACCGACCAGGAAAGTGCCGATGGGCGATTTGTAATCAATGTAAGCCCAATCGATGGCAATGTTTTCATTTTCCGCCACCGTTCCCGCCGAATCTGCAGCCAGGGGACCAACGGGATTGGATCTTGCCGCGCCCCAGGCCCGCTCCATCGCGTCGAAACGCGTAATCAATTTCAGGCCGGGGGTAATGGTAAAGTCCGTTCTGGCCCTCAATCTCTGGTAATAGAAAGCCGTGCTCGGATTTCCGCCCGTTGCGGACTTGGTAAAGTTTGTTTTATCCAGATACATTCCACCCGCGTAAAACTCGCCGCTGAACTTTACGTCAACGGCCATCGCCGTCGAACTGAAGGCTACGATCAGCCCCAGCGACAGTAAAACCAACCAAAATCTCTTCATGATCTCCTCCTGTATATGATTTATCCTGAAGTTCAGGTTTTTACATGCGATTGCACACTTCTTATTCACAGTTTCACCCTCTATTTTAAAGACAGCCGCCGCAACAAATTCCGCACGGCCTTCGGGTGACTGGAGGTCATTTAGCACTTGCGTCTGTTTTTGTAAAGGAAATATTATGATTATTTGTAATTGCCGGTAATATTAAGAAAACAACAGGAATAATCACTGGAAACGCAAAAACAGGATATTTTTCAATCGGTTCAAGATTTTCGTCCGGCATTAAACGCAAAAAAGCAGGGAAGTCTCTCGAATCTTCCCCGCTTTTTCAAGACGTCCGTCGGACCATTCACAACGGAATATTGTTGTGTTTCTTTGTCCGCCTCGCTTCCTTTTTATTCTGCAGAGCCTCCAGCAGGACGACAATGCGTTTGCGCGTCCGGCTGGGCAGAATCACCTCCTCGATAGCACCCAGCGATGCGGCATAGTAAGGATTATTGAATTTTTCCTCGTAATCCGCGATCAGCGCCGCGCGCTTCGCATCCGGGTCCACAGCCCCTTTGATTTCGGCGCGGTGAATGATGTTGCAGGCGCCCGAAGCTCCCATCACGGCGATTTCCGCCGTCGGCCAGGCCATAACGTAATCCGCCCCCAGCTGCTTGCAGCACATGCCGATATAGGACCCGCCGTAAGCCTTGCGCGTGACGACGGTGATCTTCGGCACCGTGGCTTCCGAATAGGCGTGCAGAAGCTTCGCGCCGTGGCGGATAATGCCCGCCCATTCCTGGTCCGTGCCGGGCATGTAGCCGGGAACGTCGGAGAACGTGACGAGCGGAATGTTGAAGGCGTCGCAGAAACGGATGAAGCGCGACGCCTTGTCCGAAGCATTGACGTTGAGAACACCCGCATAAGACATGGGATTGTTGGCTATGACTCCCACGGGCCGGCCCATGATGCGGATCAAAGCGACGATGATGTTCGGCGCCCACTGCGCGTGGAGCTCAAACCATTCGCCGTTGTCGGCAACCGATTTGATGATGCTTTTCATATTGTAGGCGCGCGCCGCTCTGTCGGGAATGATCTTGTTCAATTCCGGGCACTCCCGGTCCGGGTTGTCGGTCGTCTCTGCGACCGGCAGCGGCGAATGACAGCTGTCCGGCAGGTACGACAGCAATCCTTTGATTTTTTGAATGCAGTCTTCGTCGTTTTCAGTCACGACATGGCACACGCCGCTTTTGGAGGCGTGAGCCACGGCTCCGCCCAGGTCTTCCTGCGAAACTTCTTCTCCAATCACGGCCTTGATCACGTCCGGCCCCGTGATGTACATGTACGATGTATTCTTCACCATGAAAATCCAGTCGGTGAGCGCCGGAGAATACACGGCGCCGCCGGCCGTGGGTCCCATGATCGCCGTGATCTGGGGAATATAACCGGAGGCCAGCGTGTTGCGGTAGAAGATGCCGCCGTAGCCTTCCAGAGACGGCACGCCCTCCTGAATGCGCGCCCCGCCGGAATCGTTGATGGAAACAAACGGCTTTTGCGCGTCCAGCGCCATGTCCATAACTTTCCATATCTTTTTGGCGTGCATTTCGCCCAGGGTTCCGCCCGCGCTGGTAAAATCCTGGGCGGCGGCGAAGACAATCCGGCCGTTGACTTTGCCGAAGCCCGTGATGACGCCGTCGGCCGGAATTTCCTTTTTGTCCATGCCGAACAGGGTGGCGTGATGCTTCACGAAAAGCTGCACTTCCTGAAAGCTGCCTTCATCAAACAACCGGTTCAACCGTTCACGGGCCGTGAGCTTCCCGCCGTCGTGCTGCTTTTGCACCTGCTTTTCCCCGCCCATCTTCATCATCGACTGGGCCCGGGTTTCAAAGTCCCGAATTTTCCCTTCCGTCGTCGCCTGCCTGATATCGTCCCCCATGACTGATCTCCTTCGTAATTTCCTGATTCGATAAACCGTTTTCCGTTTTATCTTGACCGGGCTTCGGGCCTGCGTTACTATCCCGGACGAAAAAATACCGGCCCGGCCATGTGTTTTGAAAACGGCGAAGAAGTGCTTAACCTTTTTGGGGCAAACTGGCAAGTCTGATTTGTGCGATATGCGCAACTTCAAAATGATTCTCGAATATGACGGCGCAGCCTACTGCGGCTGGCAAAGGCAGCAAAACGGGCTTTCCATTCAGCAGGTAGTGGAAGAGGCGCTGGCGCGCATCATCGGCGAAAACGCGACGGTCATCGCCTCCGGACGAACGGACGCGGGCGTGCATGCCATGAATCAGGCGGCCAGCTTTCGGTCGCGCACCGTTCTCCCGGCCAACAAAATTTTTTTGGGCGTCAACAGCGTTTTGCCGGACAACATTGTCGTGAAGGATTTGCAGGAAGCGCCGCCGGATTTCAACGCACTGAAAGATGCGAGAGGCAAGGTTTATGTGTATCGCATACAAAATCAGCGTCTGCGCCCCGCGCTGGGACGCCAGTATTTCTGGCACGTGCGCTGCCCGCTGAACCTCGAGAGCATGCGCCTGGCCGCGATGAAATTGATCGGTGAACACGATTTTTCGTGTTTTTGCGCGACGGGCTGTGATATTAAGAATCGCGTCAGGCTTCTCACGGTCTGCTCGATTGTCCATCAGGAAAGCGGACGGCTGGAAATCACGCTTGAATCGAGCGGATTTTTGCGCCATATGGTGCGCAACATCGTCGGCACGCTGGTGGACGTGGGCCGGGGAAAAATCGCGCCGGAAAGCATGCCGCAAATCCTCGCCTCGCGCGACCGGAAACAGGCCGGAACAGCCGCGCCCGCCTGCGGCCTTTTCTTAAAGGAGGTGAAATACTGAACACATGAAAGTACTGCTGCTGGGACACAAGGGAATGCTGGGAAACGATCTGATGGCGCAATTCAGACACCGGCACGACGTCATCGGCATGGACAGGGAGGAAATCGACATCACCCGCGCCTCCGAATGCCGCAGGGCCGTGGCGGAAACCGAACCTCAGCTCGTCATCAACGCCGCCGGCTACACCAATGTGGACGCCTGCGAAACCGCCAAGGAAGAATGTTTCGCGGTAAACGCGGAAGCGGTCAAAAACATCGCCCAGGCCTGCCGGGACGGCAATGTTCCCATGATTCATTACAGCACGGACTACGTTTTTGACGGAAACGCGAATCACCCTTACGCGGAAGAAGATCCCTGCAATCCGATCAACACTTACGGCGCCTCCAAACTGGCGGGCGAGCACCATCTGAAGCGTCTGACGGACAATTTTATTCTGATCCGGACCGCCTGGCTTTACGGCGCAAAGGGGAAAAACTTCGTTTCGGCCATTCTGGACCGGGCCAGGGAGACGGGAAAACTGACGGTTGTTGACGATCAGATGGGCTCGCCTACCTGCACGCGCGACCTGGCGGCGGCGACGGAGCTTCTGGTGGACAAAAACGCCCGCGGCATTTTCCACGTAACCAACCGCGGCTGCTGCACCTGGTACGATTTTGCGCGCAAAATCCTGAAGGAAGCCCGCATGGAGCAGGTCGAATTGTCCCCGATGAAAACCAGCGAACTGCAGCGGGCGGCCCGACGACCGGCTTACAGCGTGCTCGGCATGCACAAGTTCGTGGCCGCAACCGGCAAAACCATGCAGCCCTGGCAGCTCGCCTTTTCGGATTATTATTCGTTCATCGCCAGCCGGACCTGCCTGAGCCCGCCGGGAACCGCTTGATGCATCCGGCACAAACGCTTTTTAGCGCGGCAAATTTGCGAAAGAATTTTAAAATGAATTCCGGCCGGACGTATGTTATAATTCCAAAAAATCCCGTCAGGATGGAGGTTTGACCGTGCGAAAAATATTCAAAGTAGTCTTTTGGGGTCTGATTCCGGCCGCGGCTCTGATGCTGCAGGGCTGCCTCGTCTCCACGCCATCCACGCTCATTACGCCGGAAATCCGGTCTTTGTATGAAGGGGAATATACCGTCGATCCCTACATGAAAAAACATGTTCCCCTTTCCGTTGCCGTTCTGCCCTTTGTCGATCTGTCCGGCAGCAAGGAAGGGGCAAACGCCATGCGCAAAGGCTTCTACAACCATTTCAGCTCCCTTCCCTTCAAAGACATGGAACTTTACAAGGTGGACGATCTGCTTTTGAAGGCGGGCTTGACCGACCCGGATGTCATCCGCAAAATCCCTCCGCGAAAGCTGGGAGAAATTCTGGGCGTTGACGCGGTTGTTTTCGGAGAGGTTTCCGATTTTGACAAATATTTCGCGGTCCTCTATTCGCAGGTTGCCGTGGGCGCGGAAGTGAAAATGTACGACGCCAAAACCGGCAACTTTCTGTGGAGCGGAAAACATAAAGTGCGCAAGCACGAAGGCGGCGTTTCCACGAATCCGGTCGGCATCATCGCGACGGTAATTGCGACCGCCCTGAATGTCCGCGACATTCAGCTCCTGCGCGCCAACGATGATCTGTTCCGCGACATGGTCAAAACCATTCCCACGCCGTCTCTGGCTCAGGCCAAGCGTCCGCCGGTCATTACGCTCCTTACGCAGGACACCAAAGGACTGCCGAAAAAAGCAGGCGATGAGATCAAGGTGGTCATTCAGGGAACGCCTAACATGCAGGCTTCTTTTGACATCGGCCAGTACCGGAAGCGCATCGAAATGCAGGAAGTCGAGCCGGGCGGTTATTACGGCGTTTACAAAGTGGTGCCCGGGGACAACATCGAAAAAGCCATCGTCACCGGCTTTCTCACGGACGATTCCGGAAACACCGCCCACTGGGTGGACGCGATCGGATCCGTCACGCTGGACACCACCGCGCCGGACAAACCCGCGGGCATTACATCAACGGGAAGAAACCAGCGGGTGGCGCTGCGCTGGGAGAAAAACACCGCGGCGGATCTGGCCGGTTATCTCATTTACCGCTCCGAGACCCCGCTTTCCGGATACCTTCAAATCGGCAAAACGGAACTGAACGAGTACAAGGACACCGATCAGAATCTGGCAAACGCCCGGACCTATTATTACCGGATTTCGGCCGTGGATTTTGCAGGCAATGAAAGCCGGACGGAGCAGGCCGAGGGCATGCCGATCGCACCGGGGCCGACGCCGGTTTCCGGAGCGATCGAGGCGGATGCCACCTGGTATTCGGGCGCCAGCCCCTACATTCTGGAATCCAATGTCACCGTGAAGGACAAGGCGCTTTTGACCATTGAACCGGGAACGGAAATTCAGTCCAAAGGCGGCGGGCTCGTGATCGAAGGACGGATTTCAGCCCGGGGCGACAATGACCGCATCATCCGTTTTGATTCGGCGCAGGACGGTCAGTTCTGGCCGGGCATCACCTTTGCCAGCGTGAAGGACCGGGAAAACCATCTGGCGTTCGTCCGCGTGCAAAACGCGCGGACCGCCGTCTTTTGTCAGGCCTCTTCGCCGACCATTGAGCAATCCGAATTCACGAAAAACCACGAAGCGATCAAAATCCAGGGAGTCTTTTCCAAGCCGCTGGTCAGCCGAAACACCCTTTACAAAAACAAGGGCGCCGCCATTTCCGTAAGCGACGGAGCCGCGCCGCGCATTGTGGGAAACACCATCAACGACAACGACCATACGGGAGTGGTGCTGCACTCCGCGGCGGCGGAAATCACGCAAAACACGATTACCCGGAACAAAAACAACGGCATCGCGGTCAAAGGCGCCGAAGCGGTCATCTTTCAAAACAACCTGGTGGACAATCAGCCCTACAATGTGTTCGGCGAAATGAAAGGAGAGCCCGCAAAGGCGCTGAACAACTGGTGGGGCAGCGCCGCCATGGCGGCCGTTCTGTCCGGAATACACGGACGCGTCGATGTCAGCTCCGTGCTGGACGCCCCGTACCCGCAGGGCAAAGCGCTGGCCGTTCCGATTCTGGATCAGAAGCTGGAAGGCGCGATCCAGGCGGATGCCTATCTGATTTTATCGCGAAGTCCCTATCGCCTGGTCAAAGACGTGGTGATTGACGGAGGCGCCACTCTCTACATCGAACCCGGGGTTGTCATCGAATACGAACAGGAAACCTCCTTCATCACCAGAAACGGCGGCATCGTCGCGAAGGGAACCGGGGAAAAGCCGATTACCTTCACCGCCGCTTCCGCATCACCCGCTCCGGGCTTCTATGTCAGCGCCGTGCGCTTTTCCGAAGCCACAAAAATCAACAGCGCCTTTGCCTATTGCATCGTGAAGTACGCGACAACCGCCTTTGACATTTACACGGGATCGCCGGAAATCTCCCACAGTTACATCGCCCACGCCTCGCAGAACGGCGTTTACTGCCGCAAAGACGCCGCCCCGGTCCTTTCCCACAACACGTTTGCGCACAATCAGGGGGAAGGCGCGGTCAAATGCGTCGGTTCGGCCAATCCCAAGATTTTTCAAAACAACTTCATCGACAACGCCGTGGCCATTCAGAGTTTTTCGTCGATTTTCATCGACGCCCGCAACAACTGGTGGGGGGCTTCGCCTCCGGATCCCAAAATCTTCTGGGGAGAAAACATCAACACGAATCCCTGGCTGGAACAGGCAAACCCGGAGGCTTTTACGGAAAGACGTTGACACCGGAAGGTTATTTTCCTATAGTCCCGCAGACTTGAAAACGGAGTGCTGTGGGTGATTTATTTCCGCAATGCCAGTTTGTCTTTTCTGGACAAAACGCTGTTCGACCGGATTCAATGGACGATTCATCCCAAAAGCCGCATCGGCCTGGTGGGCGACAACGGCGCGGGCAAAACGACCCTGTTTCGGGCCATTCTCGGCGAGGTGCCTCTCGATTCCGGTCTTATCGAAATCCCCGGCCGGAAGCAAAAAAAGATCGGCTATCTTCCGCAGGACCTGGTCGAACTCGAATCGACAGGCCTGATCGAGTATCTTCGCCGGAAAAGCGGCATTGCCGGGCTGGAGGAAGACCTCCGCTCTCTGGAGCGGCAAATGGCGCAGGCGCCTTCCCATTCGCGCGAATACGGCGAACTTTCAAGCCGTTATGCGCAGGCAACCGCCGAATTTTCCGCCCGCGAGGGATATGCTTTTGAAGCACGAGCCAAACAGATTCTCAAAGGGTTCGGCTTCCGGCCCCAGGATTTTGAAAAAACCTGCGACGTGTTTTCCGGCGGCTGGAAAATGCGGATTCTCCTGACCTCAATCCTGCTGGGCCGGCCGGACATCATGCTGCTCGACGAGCCGACCAATCATCTCGACACGGAGAGCATGGAATGGCTGGAAAGCTACCTGAAGGACTACCCCGGAACCATTCTGATTGTTTCCCACGATCATTTTTTCCTGGACAAGATCGCCACGCAAATCGCGGAATTAGCCAATCGCCGCATCCACATTTACAAGGGCAACTACACCTATTATCTTGCCGAAAAAGACCGCCGGTTTGAAGCGCTGAAAAAAGAAATGGAACTGCAAAAAGCGCAGATTAAAAAAATTGAATCGTTTGTGGAGCGGTTCCGCTACAAGGCCACCAAGGCGTCGCAGGTGCAAAGCCGCGTCAAGATGCTGGAAAAATTTAAAGACCTTCAGGCAGAAGGCGCCGCCAAAAGCGTCGTCATGAAATTCCCGGAAGGCAAAAAAAGCGCAAAGGAAGTGGTCACGGTCTGCGATCTGGGCCATGCCTATGGAGACCTGGCGGTTTTTTCCGGTTTGAATTTTTCGCTTTTTCGGGGTGACAAGGTGGCCTTCGTCGGCGTGAACGGATCGGGCAAATCCACGTTGTCTAGGCTTTTGAGCCTTTTCGAAAGGCCTGTCCGCGGATCGGTGACGTATGGAGAAGGCGTCAACATGGCTTTTTTCTCTCAGGAAAGCGCGCAGAACCTGAACTACGCCAACACCATCTGGGAAGAAGTGCAGGGAGTTCCGACGTCCGCCGACGACCAGAACAAGCGAAACCTGCTGGGAGCTTTTCTTTTTTCGGGAGACGATATTTACAAGTCCGTCGGCGTCCTGTCCGGCGGAGAAAAATCCCGCCTGGCGCTTTTGAAAATCATGCTCACCGACACCAACTTCCTGGTGCTGGACGAACCGACCAATCATCTGGACATCAAAACCAAAGACGTTTTTCAAAGCGCCCTGATCCACTATTCCGGCACAATGGCCATTGTTTCCCACGACCGTTACTTTCTGGACCGTCTGGTCAACCGGGTCTTTGAACTAAAGGACGGATCCGTCACGGATTACGCGGGCAATTATTCCTACTTTATTGAAAAGCGCGCCCGGATGGCGGCGGATGCCGGACAGCAGGAGCGCCGCGACCGGGCGCCTGTGGACAGGACGCTTAAAACAAAAGACAAAAAAAGACTGGAAGCGGAAGAACGCAATCGCCTGTCGAAAATCAAAAACGGCTTAAAGAGGGAGCTGGCGAAGTTGGAAGAAAAAATCGCAGAGCTTGAATCCCGAAAGGCTGGCGATGAACATTCCCTGTGTGATCCCCAAACACACAAAGACGCAGTGAAAATCAAAGGCCTTCAGATCGATCTGAAGGCCGTTGAAAACGAGCTTGCACAAGCCTACCACCTGTGGACGGAACTGAGTTGCAAACTGGAAGAGACTGATTCAGACGGCTTCGCCTGATTCCAAATCAAAATCAAGCGTTCCCTTTTTGGCGTCGTTGATTTCCTTCATGGATTTGCAGGAAACGGTTTTAATCCATTCCCTGCGCGCAGTGGTTCTTCTTACGCGCCGTCCAAACCCGAGCGTTCCATGTGCTGATACCAGGTGGCCGGATCGGCCAGGAATTCTTCCGTGTCCTTCAGCGACAGCAGGTGCTGCCGCTCCACGGAGGCAAGCATATTGAAAAACGCGATCTCTTTGGCATCCGTGGACTGCTTGGCCAGCTTGGTATAAAGGGCCACGCCGCGCGCTTCAAAATCAATTGCCGTGCGGACCGCCTTGAGCTCATCATCCGTTCCGGCAATGCGGGCTGATTTTTTCCCGGACATGCCCTGCAGGATGGCTCCGGCGGCAGACGGCCGGACTTTCAGGGCGATCGTGGCCGGCCATTTCTTCTTTTCCTCCCACTTCGCGTGGAGTTTTTTGAGCATTTCGTAATGCTCTTTCTCCTCGTCGGCAATCTGCTTGAACATGTTTTTCCCGGCCATGTTCCTGGTCTTCCGGGCATGGGCAAGATAAAACTCGCGCTCCTTTTCTTCGTTTTCCAAAGCAAAGGCCAGTGCGTTCATTCTTTTATCCATGAATACCCCCTTTGGCGGATGATCGTGGTTGCGCGGTATTATAGAAGATGCTGCAAATTCAGGCAATACGTTTTTTCGGGTCCCGGCTATTTCAGGAAGCCCTGAATGATCCGGTTTACGGCCTGATCGTAGGTCAGCCCCAGGCTCATCAGTTTGGTCAGCTGGTCATTCGCGATCTTGCCGATCGAAGCTTCATGGGTCAATTCCGCGTCGGGATGGCCGGCCTTCAGGGAAGGCATGGTTTCGTTGGTGCCGTTGTCCATGATGATCGCGTCGCACTCAATGTGACCGTAGCACTGGTTCTGCGCGTCGATGGTCGCGTAAAACGTCTGTTTGGAATTGCCCTTCATCACCGAACGCGAAATCATGTTGGCCCGGCTTCCCCTGCCCTTCATCACGATATCATTGGTGGACACGGCGGTTTGTTCGCCGTCGGTCAGAACCCTCTCCGTAATGAGCAAAAGGCTGTTCGGACCAAGGACCGCTTCATTGACACGGTGGGTATCATCCACCCCGCCGATCTGCGTCAATTCCATTTCCGCGCGCGCCCCCTCGGCCAGAAACACCTTGGTCGTCGGATTCAGCGATCGGCGTCCCGTGCCTTCGCCGGACGCGTAGTGTTTTTCCACGTACGTCACCTTCGCATTTTTCCCGACCTTGAATTCGTGAATTCCCGCGTGCCCTTCCGGTTCGGATGAGCCGCAGTGAATCCCGCAGCCGGCAATAATCGTCACTTCCGCGTCGTCGCCGATGACAAAGGCATTCTGCACGACGTCATACAGGCCGGCCTGGCTTAAGATCACGGGAATATGGACCGATTCATTTTTCGTTCCTGGTTTGATTTTGACAATAATGCCGGTTTCATCTTCGTTGGTTTCAATATTGATGTTCGCCGATACATGCCGGTCCAGCAGTTTGCCGTTTTTTCGTATATTGTAGGCGCCTTTCGGCAATTCCTCCAGTTCGGCGACGGTTTTCAGCAAGGCTCTATCGATAGCATCCAGCATCACGCTCTCCTTCACAACTGTTCCGGTACGTACACACGCTCAAATCGTCCAGCAGCGGCATGGCGCCTTCGAGGTCTCCGTCATAAACGATCCTGCCTGAATTAATGATCATCACCACATCCGCCGCCTCCAGGAAGGCTTTGTTGTGGCTGACCACGATGGTGGTGGTTCGGTTTTCGGCCAGTTCCTTTTTCAGAAGGCTGACCATCGGACCGATAGTCCATAAGTCGATGCCCGTGTCCGGTTCGTCGTAAATCGCCAGTTTGGGATTTGCGGCAATGGTCGTCGCCAGCTCAATTTTTTTAATTTCCCCCCCGGACAGCCTGGCATCCACTTCCTTGTCCAGAAAAGACAGGGGGCAAATGCCCACCCGGCCCAGAATCTCCAGAAGCCTGGGTTCCTCTTCGATGCCGGTGGCAATCGTCAGCAGGTCGCGAAACGTAATGCCTTTAAAGCGGGCGGGCTGCTGAAAGCTGTAGGCGATGCCTTCTTTGGCCCTTTGGGTAATCGTCAGGGCGGAGATATTCTGTCCGTTGAAAAGAATCTTGCCGCCGGATAACGGGTTGACGCCCATGATTAACTTGGCCAGCGTGGTCTTGCCGCTGCCGTTCGGGCCGGTGATGACGTAAAACTTCCCGTCTTCAAAAACGTAATCAATCCCGTCAATGATGTTGCGCGGACCGCCGTCGCTTCCTTCAGTGTCCTGTACGGTGAAATACACTTTTTGTAGTTCCAGCATCGAATTTGCCTTTTCTCTCAAGATTTGTGCGTTATGGATATATGTCGCTTTGCGGATTCTGTCAATAGACAGCTCATCCTCCGTTTCTTCCCCATCCACTATCCACCGTTTACCGCCTGTTCCGCTTCCGGCCGCCGCGCTTTTCCTGACGCTCTTTGGCCTTCCGGTGCGCATACGCCGGACCTTCCCCAGCGGCCCGGCACAGATGCGCGCGGCGGTGCACATCGCCGAAGCCGGTCACCGCCCCCTTGACCTCCGGCACCGGCGCCTTGACGCCAGGCGACCGGCAGGGCTGGAGCATCATATTTTCATCATGAATCACCTCTGGAAGCGGCGGATCGTCGGAAAAGAAAGAGATGGAGCGGATACTTAAAGAGCAGGGAACTTGCGTCCGCCTGCTCTTTAAATGTAGATGACTGATCAATGTTACTTCTTGGCTGCTTTTTTCACGACCTTCTTTTTCGCTACGGGCTTCTTCGCTGCAACTTTCTTTTTTGCCGCCGGTTTCTTTGCTGCGACCTTCTTCACGACTTTCTTTTTCGCTGCCGGTTTCTTCGCTGCGGCCTTCTTGACGACTTTCTTTGCTGTTGCTGCCATTGGGTTTAGCCTCCTTTAATTGAGTTTACTTCATCTTTTCAAAAACCCGTAATCTTACGGATGTGGTGCAATATTACTTTATTTTTTTCTTTCGGTCAACAAAAACTATAAAATATTTTTAATTTTTTTCTTTTTTTCAAAAAAGAAATTTTTTTGCAATTGAAAAGTCCGTCAAAAGAAATCCGGTCGAAGCACAACGGAATGAATCAATGTAATCCTTTGGCAGCAAGACTTTCAGAGTTTTCCGATCAGAGATACGTTTTTGCTCCGATGAAGCGCCGGGCATAGTAATCGGAGGCGAGCGAGTCGATGCGGATTTTTTTTCCGCTGGACGGCGCATGAATAAACCGGCCGGCGCCGATGTAAATCCCCACGTGAGACACTTTTCCACCTCCGCGCGTGTCAAAAAAAACCAGATCGCCTTTCTGCAGTTCCTGCCGGGCGATCGAATCTCCCGCGTCGAACTGCGTTCGCGAATGGCGCGGCAGATCCAGGCCGTTGAGCTGATAGACCGTCATGGCGAGGCCGCTGCAGTCAAAGCCGGTGTCCGCGGACACACCACCCCACAGATACGGCACGCCGATAAAATCGTGAGCTGTTTTGACCAGCGACTCGCGCAAATAATCCGTCCCGTATTGCTTTCGTTTGGCCGCCGGGGAATCTTCCGGCAAAACGATGTAGTATTCTTCGATCACGCCCGCCTGCGCGAGAGACTCCGCGCGGAGCCGCGCCGGCTCTTTCGTCGAGAAGTTTCCGAATCGCACCTTAAACAGCCCGTCGTCCGCCCTGAAATAGGTGGCAGGGAGTCCCTGGCCTTTGAGCCTTTGCGTCAGGCGCACGGCATTTTCCACCCGGGCAAACGCGCCCGCCTGAATCGTGTACCCCATCTCGGCGAGCTGACGCTTCTGCGGCCGGTGCGAACCGGGATATACTTTTGCTTCGCGACCCGCGCAGGCCTGAAGGAGCAAGCCCATCATGAAAAGCACCGCCAGCCGCAAGAGGATGGGCTTCATCTTCCCTTTTGCACGCATCGCCGCGCTAGAATTTCCATCGTGTCTGAACAAACGCCACCGCCTCTTCTTTTTCATGAATCCTGTTTTCCAGCTGTTCTTCTTCCAGCGCCCGCAGGATTTCCCCCATTTGTTTTCCCGGGGCAAAACCCATCGCCAGCAGATCATCGCCGGTCAGCAGACGGGGCGGATGCAGATCTTCCGGCTCCGTCTTTTGCAGCTGCTCCACACAGAACGCATAATGGTCCAGAATTTTGTGGCTGGCCAGGCAATCCAGCCGGTGCAACTGCAGATGCAGGTGAAAATTCGGCATCCGCAGAAACCGCTTCAAGCGGGCAGGACGCATTTTCTGCACGTTCATGAAAGCCATGTGCTGACGAATCAGGTCCAGAACGGTTTCCCGCAGAGCGCGTGAAAACCGCAGGCGGCGCATCACGTCTTCCGCGATGGATACACCCGTCACCGAGTGCCCGTAAAAATGAACGCCTTTTTCATCTTCCGTCCGTGAGACGGGCTTGCCGACGTCGTGCAAAAGCGCTCCCCAGGCCAGCGCCGCCTCCGCCTCCGGCCGGTTTTCGTTCGACAGAATCTCCATCATGATCAGCGTGTGCCGCCAGACATCGCCCTCCGGATGAAAACGCGGCGGTTGCGCCACCCCCCGCGTCCGGTCCACTTCCGGCAGGATGTGCTTCAGCAGACCCGTATCGGCCATTAATTCCAGACCCCGCCGCGCTCCGCTCCGCGTGAGAATTTTATTCAATTCCTCCTGCACGCGCTCCGCGCTGATCTCCCGGATTTTCGCGGTGTGCCGCACCATCGCTTCGTGGACGCCGTCCTCCAGATGAAAATCCAGATGGGCGGCAAAACGGATCGCCCGCAGCATTCTTAAATAATCTTCACTGAAACGAACGGCCGGGTCGCCGATCGTGCGGATGATTTTTTTTCCGATGTCCTCCCGGCCGCCGACGTAATCGACAATGTCGTTCGTTTCCGGATCCATCAGCAGGCCGTTGATCGTAAAATCCCGCCTGAGGACGTCTTCCCGGGCCGATGAAAAGCGAACCTGCGTGGGGCGGCGTCCGTCCTCATATGCTTCGTCGCTGCGAAACGTGGCCACCTCATAGGAAAATCCGCCCTCGCAAACCACCACCACGCCGAATTTGGCGCCCACGGCGACGGTGCGTTCAAAAAGACGGATCACCTGATCCGGCGGCGCGGACGTGGCGATGTCATAGTCACCCGGAGAAACCCCGCGAACAAAATCCCGAACGCAGCCGCCCACAAAATAGGCTTCAAACCCCGCCCGCCGCAGGCCTTCGACGACCAGCTTTGCGCCCAGCCGTTTTTCGATGGAATGATCATCCGCCTTTCGGATCAATCTTCTTTCCTCGTGGCGATTGGATTTATTTCTTTCCCAGCCGGATCGCGCAGAATTCGCCGCACATGGTGCAGCCTTCCTCATTCGCGCTTTTGCTCTTTTCAAGGAGCGCGGACGTTTTGTCCGGGTCAAGGGAGGCTTTCACCTGCCCCTGCCAGTCAAATTTCCTGCGGCACTCGGACATTTTCCGGTCCCGCTCAAAAGCGCCCGGGATGCCTTTGGCAATGTCGGCAATATGCGCGGCAATCCGCGCAGCCATCACGCCGTCGCGGACATCGGCCAGCGTGGGCAGACGCAAATGCTCGGCCGGCGTCACGTAGCACAGAAAATCCGCGCCTGCGGCGCCGGCAATCGCGCCGCCGATGGCGGAAGTGATATGGTCGTAGCCGGGCGCAATGTCCGTCGGAAGCGGCCCCAGAACATAAAACGGAGCGCCCTGACATAATTTCTTCTGAAGTTTGATGTTGGCTTCCACTTCGGTAATCGGCACATGACCGGGCCCTTCAATCATCACCTGCACACCGGCGGCGCGGGCGCGGGCGGCCAATTGCCCTAAAATAATTAACTCCATCAGCTGCCCCTGGTCGGTCGCGTCATGGATGGCGCCTGGCCGCAGGCCGTCCCCCAGGCTCAAAACCATATCGTAGCGGCGGGCAATGTCCAGAAGCCGGTCATACTCCTCGTACAGCGGATTTTCCCGGTCGTTGCATCGCATCCAGTTGGCCGTCATCGAACCGCCCCGGCTGACGATGCCCAATACTCTTCCCTGTGCTTCCACGGCAGCCACGCTTTCACGATTGACGCCGCAATGCACGGTGATGAAATCAACGCCATCGCGTCCGTTCTCTTCGATCACCCCAAACAGATCATCCGGCGTCATTTCTGAAATCGCTTTTTTCTCTTCCAGTGTTTTTACCGCCGCCTGATAAATCGGCACCGTGCCGATGGCGACGCTGGACTTGGCCATTACGGCCTTGCGAATGTCCGCAAGATTCCCGCCGGTCGAAAGATCCATCACGGCATCCGCCCCCGCCGCGATCGCCACGGACAACTTCTCCAGCTCCAGCTTCAAATCCTGATTGTCCCTGGACGTTCCGATATTGGCGTTGACCTTGGTGCGCAGCCCCAGACCGATCGCCAGCGGCTCTATGGCCGTGTGGTTTATATTGCGGCAGATCACGATGGTGCCATCGACGATGCCCTGTCGGATAGCTTCCGGCGAAACGCCTTCCCGGGCCGCACTCTGTTTCATTTCCTCGGTGAGAACGCCCTTTCGGGCTTTTTCCAACTGCGTCATGACTTCTTCTCCTTTTTTACCCCGAAATCCCCCCACAGATTCACCGGACCGTGGCCCCTGCCCAGTGACAGCGAATGCTGAATGGCCCTTTCGGTCATCCTCTTCGCCTGCCGGACGGCCTCCTGCGTCCCGCGCCCCTGCGCGAGACAGGACGCCAGCACCGAAGCAAAGGTGCAGCCGGTTCCGTGGGTGTTTTTCGTTTGCGTCCATTTTGCCGCAAACATATCATACCGAAGGCCGTCATAAAGAATATCCACGCAGCCCCGGGTCTTTCTTCCGGGAAGGTGCCCCCCCTTGACCACCACCCGCTTTACGCCTAAATCCGAAAGGACGGCGGCGGCTTTTTTCATATCCTCCACGGAACGGATTTTCATGCGCGACAGAAATTCGGCCTCCGGAATATTCGGCGTCAGAACGTCCGCCAGCGGCAGCAGCGTTTTCACGAGCGCCCGCCTGGCCCTGTCGGTCATCAAAGAGCGCCCGCCCTTGGCGATCATCACCGGATCGACCACGATATTTTTCAGCCGGTATTGTTTGATCTTTCCGGCCACCGTCTCCACCGCTTCCGGCGTCATGAGCATTCCGGTTTTGACAGCGTCCGCGCCGATATCCTCCAGCACGGAATCCAGTTGGGCCGCTATCCATTTGGGCGGAACGGGCAAAACGGACTGCACCCCCCGTGTATTTTGCACGGTCACCGCGGTAACGGCGCACACGGCGTAACCGCCGCAGGCATGAACCGCTTTCAGGTCCGCCTGAATCCCGGCCCCGCCGCCGGAGTCCGACCCGCCGATGCATAAAATTCGGATGGGCTTTCCCATTCAGTCCGCCTCCGGAAAAAAATCTTTTTGCCGGTAGCGAATGACCAGCAGATGACCCGAGCGAAAACGAATGCGGGCGCGCTCTGCGGCAATGATGTTGCTCACGCCGCGCGATTCGGAAAGTTCAAAGGTTCCTTCCTCGAGCGGATAAGCAAATCCCTCCAGCGTAACGCCTTCCACGCGGGGCGAAAGCGCCAGGAGGGAAACGAGGCAACCTTTCCTGTTTTCAAAGACCGCATCATCAACGGGCACAAAAACTTCACAGTATTCATCCAGCAGACAGGCGGCAACACCCGCTTCCTTCGCCCGGACCAGCAAAAACAAATTTGCCAGAGCATGGTCGATTCTTCCGCCCAGCGCCCCCCAGATCTGAATCCTTTCGGGCTTCAGACCCAGAGCGTAATCCAGGGCCAGAGCCGTATCGGTAAAATCTTTGTCGGCCGGATGCTGAATGATTTTCACACCCCTGCGCACATAATCCGCCAGACGGGAAGATTCAATAGAATCCATATCGCCGACCAGCACATCCGGTGTAACCCCGGCTGCCGCCAGATGACGGGCGCCGCCGTCACAGCCAATCAACAAATCGCTTCCTGCCTCCGACATTTTCTTCCGGAAAAAGTCCATGTCGCCAAGACGCCCGCCGCTGATAATGACAATGCACCGATTCATGGATTACCAAAAAAAATAAGCCATACCCTGTCACCTGAAAAGGATATGGCTGGAATTGTCTTTAGAATGATTGCCACTCCCTACGCCGGCATTACCCGGGTCAGGTTCAAAGGGTATATTCTCAGCCGTTTCTTTTCCGGCCTGAAAAAGGAGCGGCACCCCGTGGACGAAAAGTAGTACATTAACCGCCAAAAAGCAACGGATTAAATGGCCGCTTCCGGCTCATCTTCTCCTTCGTAGATGCAGCCGGATTCAGGGCTTTCCTGAAGAACGATCCTGGACAACTGCGGCAGGACGGGTTTCAGGCGCAGCCAGATCCAGCGGCAGAGATTTTCCGAAGTGGGATTTTCCAGACCCTCGACGGCGTTCAAATTTTTGTGATCCAGTTGCTCCAGGATAGGCTCAAAAGCGGCGGCAATATCGGCAAAATCCGTCACCCAGCCGCTGTCTGAACCGGCTTTCCCGCGAAGGTGAATTTCGACGCGGAAAGAATGACCATGCATCTTCGCGCATTTGTGTCCCTCGGGTACGCGGGGAAGCGAGTGCGCCGCGTCGAAATGAAAAACCTTGAAGATTTCCATCATCGTTATCGAACCCCTAAAACTTTGTGCATCTGCAGACTGATTCGCCACCGGGGATGCGCCAGAACGTACGCAAGCGAAAGCCTCACGGCTTCTCCACCGTGCGGAGAATCCATCGGCTGCAGGAAAAAATGTTGAAACGCCAGGCGTTCGTACTTTTTCGGCTCGGCGCCCTCCTGCGGGAAAACCAGCTTCAATTCGTCTCCCGCGGCCTGTTTCAGCGGGGCGTCGGCTTTCGGGCTGACGCAGATCCAGTCCAAACCGGCGGGCGCGGGAAGAGTGCCGTTGGTTTCCACGGCTATTTCAAAGTTTTCTTTATGCAGGGCGGAAATCAACGCGGCATCCAGCTGCAAAAGCGGCTCCCCGCCCGTGCAGACCACAAAAGGCCTGGTGAGCTTATTTTTTTTGACCGGCCAGGCCAGGGAGATCTTGTGCGCCAGTCCGGCGGAGGATCGATAGACGCCTCCGTTGATGCCGTCCGTCCCGACAAAATCGGTGTCGCAGAATTTGCAAATCGACCTGGAACGGTCTTCTTCCCTGCCAGACCAAAGATTGCAGCCGGCAAAACGGCAAAAAACCGCCGGACGGCCGGTGTGGTAGCCTTCTCCCTGTATCGAGTAAAAGATTTCCTTAATAGAATACATAAGCGTTTTAGGCTGAAGGCTGAAGACTGAAGACCGAAGGCAAAAGCCTTCAAACCTTCAGCCTTCGGTCTTCAATCTGTATCTTCCCGGATCTTTAATGCCTGCTTCCTTAAATCCTTTCAGCCTGAGCAGGCAGGAATCGCAGCGGCCGCAGGACGCTCCGTCCGCATCCGGGTCGTAGCAGCTGTGTGTCAGCGAATAATCGACGCCGAGCTCCATCCCCCTTTTGACAATTTGCGCTTTGCTCCAATGAATCAGCGGCGCGTGAATCCGTAATTTCTCTGTACCTTCCACGCCGGCCCGGGTCGCCAGGTTGGCCAGGCGTTCATAAGCTTCGATATATTCAGGACGGCAGTCCGGGTATCCGCTGTAGTCCAGAGCGTTGACGCCAATGAAAATATTGGAGGACCCGATCACCTCCGCCCAGGCCAGGGCGTAAGACAGGAAAATCGTGTTTCTGGCCGGAACATAGGTCATGGGAATGTTTTTCCCCAATTCTTCCACCGAGCCGTGTTTGGGAACGGCGATGTCCGCCGTCAGAGCCGACCCGCCAATACACCGCAAATCAATATCGACCGTCCGGTGCTCGACCACGCCGTTTTCCCGGGCGACGCGCGCGGCCGCTTCCAGTTCAACCATGTGCCGCTGGCCATAACGGAAGGTCAGGGCATGCACGTCAAATTTCATATTCCGCGCAATCGCCAGCGTCGTGGCGGAATCCACACCGCCGGATAGGAGCACCACCGCTCTGGGGCGGGTCTTGATGGACGGATCGTTCATGGAAAAACCTGTAGCAGATTTTGAAGAATTTCGCCCGCGCTATTTCAAGGCCGGAGGGGGAATGCAAAAAAGCCTGCAGGCATTCCGTGCCGCGGTCTGCGCCACGTCCTCCCAGGCAAGACCTTTGATTTGGGCGACTTTCCTCGCGGTATGGACAAGGAAGGAAGGCTCGTTTCTTTTGCCGCGATGGGGCACGGGCGCGAGATAGGGGCAGTCTGTTTCCAGAAGAAGCCAGTCCATCGGCGCCTGCCGGACAACTTCCTGCAGCACTTTGGACCGGTCAAAAGTAACGACGCCGGGCACGGAAAGATAAAATCCCAAATCGAGGCACTGCCTGGCCATGGACCAGTCGCCGGAAAAACAGTGAAAGACACCCGAGCGGATGCCGGAGGCTTTTACCATTCGCAGCGTCTGTTCGTGCGCTTCGCGATCGTGAATGATGACCGGCAGGCGCAGCTCCCCGGCCAGATCCAATTGCCGGGCAAACATCTCCGCCTGCTTTTCACGCGGGGAAAGATCACGGAAATAATCAAGTCCGATTTCTCCGTAAGCGACAACCTTCGGGTCCTGCGCAAGCTTTTTCAGCTCGTCGAGCGAAGAGTCGTCCGCCGCGGCCGCATCATGGGGATGGATGCCGACGGTCGAATAAATGTTTTCATGACGGCGGGCAATCGACAGCGCTTTGCGGCTCAAAGCCGGATTGGTCCCCACCGTGACGATGCAGTCAACCCCCGCCGCCCGGGCGCGTTCAATCACGTCGGATCGATCGGGATCGAACTCCTTCATCTCCAGGTGGGCATGGGAATCGATCAGCATGAGGGCTTTTCGCCGGGTTGAATCTGAATTTCTTCTGCGTTTTCCGAAACGTCCGGAAGCTTTTTTAAAAGGCTGGACAGATCTTTTTCCGACAATTCTCCGATCAGCAGCTTGCGCGCAATGATTCTGCGGTCTATCTTCAACAATTCCGGGTTTACTCTTTTGGACATTGGTATCCTCCTGAATTCCTCGACAAAGTTCCCCGGCTGCACCCTCTGCAACCGTGGCGCTCTAGTATTACATTTTGCCGACATAATCAAGCCCCGGACGTTTGGACGGGCGCATCGGCTTTTCATCTTTTCAGGCGCGGATCGGACGCGTCACGAATCCCCTCGCCCAGCAGATTGTACCCGACCACCGTGATGAGAATGGCCAGGCCGGGATACAGCGACAGCCACCAGGCAATGTCGATGTTGTCCTTGCCGGCCGTCAGAATATTTCCCCAGCTCGGCGTTGGCGGCTGCACGCCGATGCCCAGGAAACTGAGCGCCGACTCCGTCAGGATCGCCCCGGCAATGCCCAGCGTGGCCGCGACCAGAATGGACGCCAGCGCGTTGGGCAGAATGTGCAGGAAAATAATCCGCGCATCATTGGCGCCGATGGCCCTGGCCGCCCATACGAAATCCCGCTCGCGAAGCGAAATAAAATCCGCCCGCACCAGACGGGTGACCCCCATCCAGCCCGTCAGTCCGATCACGATCATGATGTTCCAGATGGAGGGTTCCAGGAAGGCAATCACCGCCAGAATCAGAAAGAAAGCGGGAAAGCACAGCATGACGTCCACAAAGCGCATGATCACCGCATCGACCCAGCCGCCGTAATAGCCCGCGACGGCCCCCAGGACCATTCCGATGAGAATGGCCAGCCCCGTGGCGACAAAACCGACTTTCAGGGAAATGCGCGCGCCCCAGATCATTCGGGAAAGAACATCGCGGCCCAGCTGGTCCGTGCCGAACCAATGCTCTACCGACGGCGGCTCCAGAACGTTTTGCAGATCGATTGCGCCCGGATCGCAGGGCGAAATCAGGGGAGCCGCCAGGGAAATCACAAAAAGCAGAACCACAATCGCCAGGCCCGCCAGCGCCAGCTTGTTTTTATAAAACATTTCCCGGAAGCCCATCTTAAACCCTTAAGAAATCCTAATGCGGGGATCCGCCGCCGCGTACGACACATCCGCGATCAGATTCCCCGCCAGCGTCAAAACCGCGCCGATCAGCAAAATCCCCATCACCGTCGGATAATCGCGCGCCATAACCGACATGTAAAACAACTGTCCCATGCCCGGAATCGCGAAAATCGTTTCAAAGATGACGCTGCCGCCGATGAGCCCCGGAATCGACAGCCCCAGAATGGTGATCGCCGGCAGGAGCGCGTTGCGCAGGGCATGCTTGTAAATCACCTGGCGCTCGCTCAATCCCTTGGCGCGCGCCGTCAGAATGTAGTCCTGCCGAATCACCTCCAGCATATTGGCCCTCATGTAGCGGGACAATCCGGCCAGCCCTCCGAAAGCAGAGATAAAAACCGGCAGGATCAGATGTTTGGCCAGATCCGTCCACTGCCCCCAGGTGCTCAGATATT
>Ga0209606_1000518_pt1 | contig 57084 bp, 43 predicted proteins | sample AD_UKC057_MetaG_FD_184412 | JGI IMG/M metagenome (GOLD analysis project Ga0209606, IMG submission 184412) | Active sludge microbial communities of municipal wastewater-treating anaerobic digesters from USA - AD_UKC057_MetaG (SPAdes) (version 2) | ecosystem: Engineered > Bioreactor > Anaerobic >... | reverse complement strand
CGTCCTTGTAGTATTCACGGTAACCGCCGGCTTCCCAAACCTCCTTCTCCCACGCCAGGATTTGGCGCAACCGTTCCCATGCGTTGTCGGGGCCTATGACGCGCAGGCGCGCCCAGAGGTCGTAGAAGGTAAAGCCCAGCACGGCCCCGCCGTCCTGCACCTGGCCGCCCCAGGGGATTGTCTCGGGGCCAGTCCACATGAACCCGTACCAATCGACATTGCGTTTGGTGGTTGCGCGCGGTCCAAAACGCCAGCGATAGATATCTTCGCCCGTCGAGGTGTCGCCCTCGACAATGCGCTTCCCCGTGAGCCAGTCCATGATGGAGCTGGCATGTTCATCGGACGCAAGCCCGTACCAGATGGCATCGAGATTGAGAAATGTGAAACCATAGTCATGGGCCTGGCCGTTCTTGTCGATGACCGCGGAGAACCGCCCGGTTTCGGGATTCCAGAACATGCAGTTGGCCAGGTCCTTCACGTCCGCCGCGTGCAGGCCCAGCGCCTCGGGCTCAAACGCCAGTGCCCCGCCAGGCACGTCCCACCCGGGGTTGGCCCGGAGCGCGTCCTCAAGTTTGCTCATGACGAGAAGCGACGCAAAGTACTGGTTCGTGGCGTAAAGGTCGTCCCAGCCGAAAGGGAGGAGGTCCCAGTAGTTGCTGCCAATACCCTGACCGTAGTGGATGATCTTCTTGCCGTCGGGCATGAGTTCGAGTCCCGAGATCCCGGTATGGCCGGTCCATTCGTTTCGGATGCGGTCGTGTGTCTGGCCGCCCATGGTGGTTGCCTGGTAGCGCAACGCCCGGCGCATGTCGTTAATGACGGTGCGCAGGAACGCGAGGTCGCGGTTCCACCGGAAATAGTTCCAGCACGCCAAGATGTAGATTGGGTTGTTGATGGTGTGGCGGGTGTCATAGACGGTGAAGAACGAATCAATGTTGAATTCCACGCCGGATTCGCCGGGCGCGAGGGCGATGCGGATACGCTTGATCTCGCCATCCCACTGGGGGTGCGTGTGCATGGTGATCATCGAATGGGTAGAGCCGGTGGCATGCTCGTAATCGGGATTCCCCGAGTCGAATCCGAAATACACGCGGCGTGCCGCACTGAAGGCGTCGTCTTCCTTGCGCATCCACTCGACATAGGGCAGTTGCCCGTGCAGCGGGGCCCCTGAACGGGTCCAGCGCAACTGCAGAAACGGGGCGTTGAAGGCCATGATGCGCGGCCCTTCCGGCGTTACGATCATGGGCGATGAGCCCGTAGAGGTCAGACGCCACTTCTTGTCTGCAATGCCCTGGGATTCGCAGTTGATGAGTTCCCATCCGTCGAGGGCCTTCTGGCGTGCGAACGGCGAATCAGGATGGTTGCGGAGCGAGTCCCACACCCAGCCCGGTCCGTCGTCCTGAAAATACCAGCCCGCGCCGAAGCCGTCGGGCCCGGTTGGTCCCTGGGTCCACATGGGGAAGGGCCATCCTTGCTCATGGGCATGCGAGAAGTGCTGGAACGTCCACACGTAGCCGTCCGGATTGAGCCGAATAGCGAGAAGGTCGCCGCGCTGAATGTCTTGAATGGGCGCGGGCCAGCCGGGATGCACCGCCCCGCCCATCCATTCGTCGGAAGTGGTCAAGTATTCCTTGTTGAACAGCACCGGCGAATGGCCGAGACGCGTGCTGAAATGGTGCCAGAGATACCGGTTAAGCAAGGCCGCGTCTTCATCGTGGCCCGCGAAGTGAAACCGGGGAAACTCCGCGGGGACGTTGTCGGCCAGGTCCGCCGGGGGCGTGAAGAGAGGCGATGCTTCTTCCGCGACAGCCACTCCCGAGGCCAGACCGACAAAGACCGTTGCAGCCACAAAACAAAATGAACGCGCCATGGGCAGAATCCTCCCCCCGCACTCTGGATGTTTGGCAGGGGCAATGTCAATCGGACTTGAATGAAGGGCGAAGGGGAGGGATGCGGGGCTGACGTCTGGCGCTCCCATGAGGAAGTCAATTGTGAATGGAGGCGATGGAGACCTAGCGGTCGGAAGAGTGGCCCGGTCAGGAGACCGTGCCACAGCGGAGGAGACTGTGGCACAGCGGAGTGGGCAAGGCGATGTTCAGAATAAGACGCTATCTCTTGATTGCCGCTGGGCAGAGCAAGCACGCAAACAAGCGGAACAAACGACAGGCCCTGCCACGTCATCTTCACTCGCATCGAGTTTCCTGCGCTTGTCCGTCCTGGTACCTCAAGAACGCCCTGCCCGCAAGAGGAAACCTGTGCGGCAAGAACACATTCAACCATCACTCGGGATAGGCCATGACCTCGACCAGGTGGCGTCCGGTATTGGCGGAGTTGCTTGTCTGGGTCACGCGAATGAAGCGCGCTTCGCGCGGCGGGAAAACGCAGGTGTATCCCGAGCGGGTGGACTCAGCGGCGTTGTCTCTGCGGTCCGCGGCGATCTCCCATGTTTCTCCATCGGAGGATGTCTCGACCAGGAATCCGTAGTGCCGGGTGTCGCCATAGTAGCCGACAACGACGACGCGTCCGACAGAGGTGGGCATCCCGAGGTCAACCTGCCACCAGGCAGGTTCAGGCCCGATCCCGGCGTCGGTTGCCCAGTACCGCTCGGTGTTGCGGGTTCGCCCGTCATTGGCGAACTCGGCCGGGTACTGCGGAAGGGCGTGCGAGCACGAAACCGGTTTGCCGGTGGTCAGACTGACGGCGTCGGGTTCCCCGCGTTTGGCGAGGCGCGGTCCGTAGACTTCATGCACCCGGCGCGCCTCGGGTATCGGGTCGCCCACGGGTTCGGCCGGGTACGGTTCCCGTCCGTGCAGCCACTCGTTTTCAAAACGGAGGACGTCTTCCTTGAACCGCTGCTGGCTGAACGCGTTTCCGTCCTCGAGATCGGCCCTCAGATGGTCCACGAAGAGCTCGTACCGTTTCAGATAGAATCCCCGCAGCAATCCCGACCATTGTTTCTGGGCGTATTCGTTGAGGTGTCCGCCCGGATTATCCCATGAGGTGATCTGGATACGGGCGTTATACTCGTAATGCTGCTGCTCGGCCTCGTTCGTTGCCCAGCGGCTGGCGTCGGCAAGCCATCTGCCGAGCAGGAACTCCTGCCGGGTGGCCAGCAACGTGTCCAAATCGCGGATCAACGTCAGGAATCGTTCTGCCGCATCGCGAAACTCTTCGGGGCTTCTTTCGCGGTAGGCTTGAAGCATATCGGCGTGGGCGTCAGCGCTGTACAGCGCCAATATCTCGCGGGTGACGTCCACGAGATCGTGCTGGTAAGTATCCTGGTTTCCCAGGGCATCGGCGCACGCCAGCAAACGCCCCCACGCATCATAGAGCGACTTCAGCGAAGCTTCCGGCAGGCCGCCGGGCCAGTCGGACACGTTGGGCCGTGCGCAAACCACGGGGGCGTAGGGGCCTGTCCGGCGGTACAGGCTTTCCTCGATGAGCCGCCACGCTTCGCTGGCCTCGGGCAGGGCTTTCCCGTATCTGCGCCGCGCGTAGTCCGTCACCCACGAGTCGACGCCGGGGGCGTCCTCGCGCCAGGCCATCTCCGTGAAGAGGTCGTAATAGACCGGGTTATTCTCGATTCCCTCCATGATAAGGCCAAGTCCAACCAGTTTGCGGCGTGCGGGGTCGTTGCGGGCCGCGGCTGTGGCGGACGCGATGTCCCGGAGATTGCCAAACATCCCATCGCGGCGCCCGAAACTGTGGACCACGCTCCACACCCAGGGTTTGCCGTAGAACGCTTCGGTCTTTGTCCATGCGGGATTGACGTCGCAGAACAGGTCGAGCACCACCATGCGCTCGTCGGGCACGGCCGTGAGCAGGGCCCGGGTTTGCGGCGGCTTCCAGAAATCGGGGGCGTTGACGAAGATCCACCCTTGCATGACCCACACCGCATCCGGGTCCGCGGCCTTCATGGCATCGTATACGCCCCTTCCCATGGCGGCAAGGAATTCGGGGTCGGAACTGGGCGGCCGCATCTCGATGAACGTGTCGGCGGCATAAAAGTGGTCGGTTCCGAACTGCCGTGTCTGTTCCTCGACGAACGCCTTGCCGATCTCAACAAACCGGGGATCCCGCGGATCGACAAACCAGGTTCCCGGAAACCCGCACCAGCTCGGCAATTGCTGGAGTTTCACGTCCGGGTAGATGCGCGTGATGGCCTCGGGAACATGCCCCGTGAACCCCTGCAGCACGGGGGTCATGCCCAGTTCGCGCTCGCGTTCGACAATGCGCTTCTGCAGTGCCAGGTGCCGGTCGAGCCATGCCTGGGACGAGGGGCCGCACCAGCCGTCCATGCATCCCATCCATCCGAAAGGCAGAAAAGCTGGGCCGACGAAGAAGGCATCGAGCTCGCTGCCGGTGAACCCCATGTTTCGATAGACGGTCTGCCAGATGGCTTCCTGGCCGGTCACCGACAGGGGCATGTTGATGCCGTTCAGGGCCATCCAGTCGACCTCGCGTTCCCAGCGTTCCCAGTCCCACCACGCCATGGAATAGGAGAACGTGCAGTAGTTGAAGTAATAGCGGTATTTGTAAGGGCTCACGTGCCGGAACGGGGCCGCGTCCGGCAAAGGCTCCGGCAGCGCCAGTTGGTTCCCGCACCAGGATACGTGGCATTGGCACGGGTACTTGAGGTACCAGTGGAGTCCGGAAGCCATGGCAACGCCGCTTGACCCGCGTACGGTAACCCGCCCCGCGCTTGCCTCGACCTCGAAGACATCGCGGCCGTTGTCGGGGAGTATGGTCTCGAAGGCGAACGCCTTCGCGCGGTCCCCTAGAAGGCGCGCGGCGAGACCCGCCACAGCGTCCTCGGGCGAGGATTCTGCCGGGGATGCGGTACCGATTGCGATAGCTGCCCACGCAACAATGGCCATCACAAGTGACTGGTGCATTCGTGACATATCTGTCTCCCTCCACGTTCACTCTGGTGGGCGAAGGAAGGCGTTGTCAACCCAGGAGGCCCCCAGCGTGGGGCTTGTCACGCGGGAAACCAGATGCTAGATTCGTGGGGAGGCAACGCTGTTCTTGTCATAACAGGCAGACCCTGGGAATCAAGGGGAACAGAACAATGAGTGGTCCGGTGCGCCTTCTGCCGGGAGAGCGCGAAGATTTGCACCCTCGTCCCACGTACGCGATACCCATCACGCTGCTCGTTTGCGGGCTCGGACTGTCGGGGATGGAATATTACTCGATTGTGCACGATGGTCTTATAGAGGTTACGTGTTTGTTCATCATTCCCGGGGCGCTGCTTTTGGGAGTCATCGGAATTATCGACCCTCGCGTGCCGAGTTCGATCTTGCCCAACTCTTACGGGTACCCGCTGCATCTGAAGGTCATCGCTAACGGCTGCTGGGTTATAAGTTTGCTGGCAGGCGGTGTCCTGTATTACTTCTTCGTTGCGTAAGACGGGCCGGTTTTCAAAGGCCGTCAGTACTGCGTCTGCGTGCCCATGAACATGCCGGCAACCTTCCACGCTTTGGCGGATTTGACCAGGAACGCGGTGAACCGGTAGTCGCCGAGACCGAACACGACGTTGGGCGCTTTCCATTTGCCGGTTACGACCGTGATGGTTCCGTTGGTAACGGCGTGGATCTCGGACATCTCAGAAATCTCGGGCCGGCCCACTTCAATGGCGTAGCGCGCCATGGTGAGATAGTGTTCGGGGTCCACGTAGAGAAACAGCTCCATGCCGCCCTTGCCCATAATGCTCAGGAACGGCTCCGGATAGAGGTACCTGCGCAGATCGGTCATCTGGCCTTCCCGGACCACCCGCTCCCATTCCTTCACCACCATCACGGCATCCCGGGCGGCTTCAGCGGGAAGCAGCTGGTCCGCGGGGAAAATGCAGAGGGCGGTAAGACGATACGCTCCACCGGGACCGTCGGGAAGGGCCGTGAAGGCAGCCAGCCAATGCTCGTTACCGGGGCCCTCAAGAATGGCCCGGCCGGTGGTCAGTTCGCGGGCGCTTTCAAATACGCGGAACGTAGCGGCCGTGCCCGCGGGCAAAGCGAACGCGGCGGACGCGTCAGGATTGTGTCTGAGATTGTCGCGGCGGACGACAGTATAGCTTCCATCGCCCTTGCCTGCTATCGCAAGCGAACCAAGAGGCGAAAACAGCGACCACAGGGGCGGAGTCTGGGTTGTCAGGGAGGTTTCGATCTGGCCGAGAAGGGTTTCAAGACCCTCGCGTTCCTCGGGAAACACCTGAGCGCACGCGCAGGCGCCCACGTCGCCGACAAGTACCAGAACAAGAGCAGTTCGCAGCATGGCGCGCGCTCCTATGGTTGCGGGACCGGGTTGTTGGTTGCCAGGGCGGACATCAGGGCAGTTGCGGCGTCGCCGGTTGCCACCAGGTAGACCGGGCTGCGTACCGCCTCCGTTGGCAGCGCAGCAGGATTGCCCCAGCGGTCGTAACAGGCCACGCCTTCGGGAATCGCCTGCGGCAGGGGCTCGGGGTCCAATCCGTTCGCGTGCAACACCACTACCGTGCTGGGCCCTTTCGCATAAGGCCGGTCATGAGACTGGGCAAACACGTGCGCGCTGATGTCGTGGTCTGGCAAGAGCCGTTCGACGTAGTCCGCGCCGTCAACGAAATGCGCGAGGGCGGCCAATGTGAGGTGAAGAGGACGCAACAACGGCCCGGGCTCAACGATCATGTGCGTCGAATAGCCGTGGTGCGTGTAGTTATGGACCGAGTACGCAAAGAATCGTTGGACGTCCGAGGCGATGGTCGTCAGGTACATCCGCGCGTACTGGTCGGCGCACCACGACCAGTCGCCGGTGAGCACGGGTTCTGCGAAGGAGAAGAAGGAACCGTGGAAGATCGTCACGTCGGGTCCGCCCTCGCTGAACATAAGAGGTTTGGGTTGGCCGTATTGCTCCTGGGCATTTCGCAGACGCTTTGCGATGCGGTCGATGGGGTCGTTGGGGTAGCCGTGCATGCTGGGGTCGTAGCGGTGGAACGACAGCACGTCATAGTAGTCATACGCCCCGGCGGCGAGGGTCATGGCGTCCCAGTAAGGTGGCCAGGTGTCGAGCCCGATGACAACCGCGTTGGGATTGATGGCCTTGGTCTCCGTATAGGCGATCTTGAGTAGCTCGGTGTAGAGTTGCGGGTTACCCCCCTTGAAGAAGCCTATCGGATTCCATGGTTCGTTCCAGACTTCCCAATCGTCTATGGCGCCCTTGTAATGTTCGACCACCTTTTGCACGTAATTGCGCCATTTCTCGGGGTCTTTGGGAGCGCTGTAGATGCTGAAGTAGCCTTGTTCCTCGGCGCCCGATTCCCAGGGAGGCGCGCTATCGAGCATGCCAAGAATGCAGAACCCTTTCTCGTGAGCCAGCGCGACCTCGTCGTCGTGCCAAATCCATTGGCCGGGCTCGGGTTCGATCATGCCCCATTTCGTAATGCCGGACGCGTCGTGAATCCGCAGCCACTTGTAGCCCAGACGGGACATCGCTTCGAGGTCGGGCGCGATGAGTTTCACGTGAATGCCAAAGTACGAGTCGCGGAAGGGCGCCGGAAACGGGTCCGGGGCCCGCGCCAGCAAAGTCTCCGTCATTGGCGAGAGGGGTTTGCCGCTCTCGTCGACAACGGCCGCCTCCACGCGAAACATGCCGAAACGGTTTGCGATGTCTCCATGGATTTCGCATATGCTGCTCCACGTGCCCGCCGCGTCCAATGGAATCGCGGGCTGTTCGGCGCATTCGCCGGTTGTGGAGACGACGCGCGTCTTGAGTTGCGCCCCTCGTGCGGTGACGCCCGCCACGCGCGCCTGATAGCGCAAGGGGGCGGCCCCGGCGACCACGCCCCACGGCTCCTCGGGCGCCAGGGCAACCGATGCCGAATGCCAGTCGGGCTGCCAGTCCGCCGGTGGTTGCGGCTCCGTAACGCCCAGCCAGAGGCCGTCCAGCCACAGGGTAGTGTTGGCGCCCTTGGCAGCGAGGCGCAGGTAGTAACAGCCCTTGACCGCTTCCGGCAGCGCCTGCGTCATCCGCAGCTGCTGCCAGTTCTGCGTAGCGGCGGCGGTCTTCTCGAACGCGAGCGTATGGCGGGTTTCATTGTCGTGAAGGGAAACCGACACCTGGGCGCCGGCCGGCTCGCCGCGAAACCAGAGGAGGAGCGTGTACGGTTTGCCATCATCGAGGCGGCGTGCGGGTGAGGCAAGCTCCACCGTCCCGGCTTCGCCGAAGCGAATGCATCCCGCCCCCGGACCGAGTTGGCCGGTCCCTGTCTCTGCGTCCCAGGCGTAGTTCTCGCCGCTGACCAGCCATCCTCCCGGGGCGCCAGCCCCGAAGCGTTCCAGAGCCAGCACATTGCCGTTCTCAAGAGCGGCGGTTTGAATCCCGGCAAGCCCCAACGCCGCTGCCAATAGGAGAAATGTCATCTGGGTTCGGAGACATCCGTGCATGGTGTTTGCCCCGGTTTCCGGTTGCGCAACCCTCGTACGATTCGCCGACAGAATAGCAGAACAAACGCAAGCGCGTCCGGTACAAAGCCGAGGAGCGGCACCTTGCCCCACCCGTGTTGTCGCATCCCTGGTCCAGCGCCGCCCTCACCCCCTTTTCATATCTGACTATCAGTCACGTTCCTACGATCCGTCAAACGCAGTGAAAAAAATAATCGCCCCTCATCCCTCGAGAGACGAGCTCCCGTAAGCCAGTATCGATTCCTCCTCAAAGACCTCTTTCCGGATTCGTGCCACAGTCTTTCCGTAATCCCACTCCGATGACAACGGCTTCCACCCGTAGCCGTCGCCCAGAACATGGCAATTCTTGAAGATTGCCGCGTACGGATCGCGCAAACCAAGGTGATCAAGTGGCGCGCCGCCAAGTATCGCCGCGAAACCGCCGTCCGTGATGGCCCAGAGTCCGAAGGTGATTTCCTGGGGCGAATCATCCGGCCGCAATACCAGGTCTCCGCACGCGACCGCTTCCTGAACCAATCCAATGAGAATCTCGTTTACCGCGATGTCCGACGTCTTGAGATCGGGTTGTCTCTCGGCGGGTATCTTTTCAATGATGGACTCGGCGTTCATGATCTCCCAGATGCGGACGTCGTCGGGATACAGGCGCGCGTGCAGCTCTACGCCTACGCCGACGGCCACCACGCGCTCACGGGGGCGTCCGTCAAAGGCCGCCCCACGGGCAATCAGGTCGAGCCGCTGCTTGCGAGAACGCTTGCCGAGTTCGAGTATCAATTCCTCTTTGCAGCCAAAATGGAGATAGATGGTCCCCTTCGAATACTCGGTTTCCTCGGCAATGCGGTCCATGGTAAGGCCGTGAAACCCCTTATCAAGCAACAATCGCCGGGCGACCCCAAGGAAAAGGTCTTCCCGCTCGCGGAGTTCCCGTTGTTTTCGTGCATGTACGCTCATGCCTCGATTCTATGACGAAGCGTCAGGGTTTTTCAACCCGTCAAGGCCCCCAATTCCCGGCCGGCTCGCGACGGGCGCGGTTCGCCGAAAGTATAGCCAAAATAGCCGGGGTAATGCCAGCGTTCCCGCCGATGTGTGTGCCGTGGATGTGACGCGCACACGCCGTTTCCGGCGGGCACGGAGCAGTGTTTTTCGGGGAAAGAGGCCTTTGGTGTCCCGTCACCGGTCATTCGCCAAGGACAATCTGGGCATACACGATGGTATCGCCTGTGCCCGCCCCGACGAGATCGATGGTATCCGATGGCGCATTTCCGGAGCGGGTGTTTGCCAGCAGAAACGAGCCCAGCGGCAGAGGCATCGGCACAGGGATGAGCGCGCGTTCGGCCTGCGGCGGAAATATGGGCAGGAGATAATTGCCCGGCGCACCATCGATCCCGGCGTAGAGGAGCGCGTACACGTCGCCGTCTGCAGTGACATGGAACCGTGCGCAACCCGGCTGCCGGGTGTCTGTCCCTTCGAAAAGAACGTCCCGGGCGACCACCTGGCCATCGCGCACGACGGCCAGATACAGCGAGTCTATGACCGAAAGTCCGGGGAAGAATTTGTCACGCATGAGTGCGGAACATACAGGCCGTTGGGTGTACAGAATATAGGCGTCGCCATTGGGCGCGATCCAGAGGTCCTGGTTAAAGATGTGGCCCGCGGTGGCGTCTACGTTCGCGATCTCGATGGGCGCGGCGAAATTCCGCGAGCGGATGTCGGGGGTCCACGTGAAGTGAAGTATTCGGAAGACATAGTCCCACGTCTGCTGGGTCTGTTCGAACTTATACGCGGCCCATTCCTTGACGGGTTCCTGGATATCGCCGATGGCGAGGATATAGGCGGCGCTGTTTTTCAGGGCCGCTTGCGGGTAGCACGAGCGAATGGGGAACGTGACCTTGCCCTTGCCCAGAGTCTCGCCTTCCGCAGTCATATGGCACCAGTTCTGCTCGCTCGTCTTGGCGTCAATATTGAGCATGAGCATCTCCTTCGCGTCCCGGTCCGCCGCGAATCCCCGGTAAGAATGGTCCGTAAAACTGGGTTCGCCTTCCCAAACCGGGCTCAGCTTCCGGGTTTCGGCCGGGTTGTCCACGCCGAACTTCAGCAAGTAGGGAGTACAGGGGCCGTACTTGGTTCCGGGAGGTTGCGTGGAGTCGTTGACATTCAGATAGAACGAATCGGGGCCCGTCGTCGCCAGTACGGCGGGTTCACGCTGGCGATACCCCTCCGCCTCGGCGAACACGCTCCACCCGGTCTGGGTTCGCTTGTGCAGCCGCCAGCGGGTGTTGCACAGCAAAGGCACGTCTTTCCCTGTTTCCATCTCCGACACGACAACGGCGTCGCCAACACGACTGACGGTAGTGCAGCCGGAACTCCAGAACGGCCCCGACCCGTTGTTGGCCGGGGTATGGGTGTAGAGCGTTTCTTCGCAGGTAACTTCGATCTTAAGCGCCGCCGGCACGGCGGCGAGAACGTCCGTTGCGGCGGGACCCGCGGCGCCGAGGCCCAGACTTGAAAGCTGCACCTCGTGACTCAAGCGGGCATGGGGTTCGCAGAGCGCCGGGCTGGCCAGCCCGAGAAAGCAACGGGCCATCTCCAACAACACAAGCATAGTCATGGCAATGAATCCTCCTTCCACCCGCCATCGCCGCCGTCGGGGCGGTTGTCCGAAGTTCTCCCGTGAGATGCACGCGGTAGCGGGCGCATTCTGTGGCACGGGACAGGCGATTTCAAGCGGCCGGTACGAATCCACAGAAATGACTGCGCTCCGGCAACGGCGCGCTCAGTTCGTCCCGCCCTGCTTTTCTTCTTGGCGGTATTTCTGGAGTTTGTCGGCGACGCCGAGGAGTTCGGGATCGAGGCGGTGCGCCCGTTCCCACTCCTCGAGCGCTTTCTCGACCTCGCCTTGTAGGAAGTAGGCATCGCCCAGGTGGTCGCGCACCACGGCGTCATCGGTTTCGAGCCGCAGGATGGACCGCCGAATGTATTCGACCGCCAAATCGGCCCTGCCCTGCCGGTAGTACACCCACCCGAGGCTGTCCAGATAAAACCCGTTCTCCGGAGAAATCTCCAAAGCCCGCTCGACCAGCTCTTCGGCGCGATCGAGCTTGAGATTGTGGTCCGCATAGAAGTACCCGAGAAAATTCAGCACATCGGGGTCGTTGGGGTCCAGTTCGAGGCACGCTTCCAGATGCTGTTCGGTGTTGGCCAGGTCGTTCATCTCTTCATAGAGGATGGCCAGGTAGTAATGCACCCATTTGTCCGGGCCGAACCGGCCGAGGGTTTCAGTCAAGATGCGCTCTGCCGGCCGGTTGCGCTTCTGCGCCATGAGAATGCGCGCGCGAAGAATGTCGAATCGCTGTGACTGAAATCCGGTTTTGGCAATATCGTCCATGTTCTCGAAAAGGAAATCGCCCGTGGGGTTCACGCCGAAGAGAAACAGCAGGTCCTGGAGGTAGGCCTGGCTTTCAAGGTCGATATCGCCATCCACTTCATCGAGGGACTCGAGCAGAGGCAGGTAGGGTTCGCCGGACAGCTTGCGCGCGATTGCCCGGAACAGGGTCCCCATGATGGGGGCGTCGTTTGGCGGCGCCACGCGCCCGGCTTCCATGGGATTGCCGGAGCGCATCCACAGGAACATGCGTGCGAGGTGGTGCAGGGGCTCCGCGTTCTCCTGCTCACACAACACGTTGAATTCTTCGAGGGCGTCGTCATACCGGCCCAGACGGGCGAGGGCCGCGGCAAAATGCTCGCGGGCGGACGCGTCGTCGGGCGAGGATGCGAGATACCGCCGGAGCTGGGCCGCCGCCGACTCGTTCTCGTCCAACTCCAGATGAATCAGGCCCAGGATATTGCGGGCATCGGTCAGACCCGAGTCAAGCTCGAGCGCTTTCTGCAAGCAGGCCTTCGCTTCGTCGTTTTGGCCGATACGGGCCAGGCTGAGCCCCAGCCGCTCGAGCAGCATGGCGGAATCAGGATGCATTTGCACGAGTTTCAGGTAGATATCAACTACCGAGACAAGATCATTGGACTCTTCTTCGGCCTTGAGCAGTTCGTCGTAGATGAACACATTGAACGATGTCAGGCTGAGCGCTTTGTTAAAGGCATTGGACGCTTCGTCGTAGAGCTCTTGTTGGCGGCAGATGCGCCCGAGGATGAACCAGGCGCCCGGGTCGTCCGGATACTCCGCGACAAGGTTCTCGGCATAGCCGCGGGCGTTCTCGAGATCATGAACCATAAGATAGCCACGGATGATCTGCTTCGCGAGAAACGGCTCGTCGGGAGCGCATTTATAGGCTTGAACGAATTCGTCGATGGCTTCCTCGAAACGGCCGTTCCGGTAATGGATATCCCCCATCAGATAATGATTGAACGCTCTTGCCCGGGGACTGATTTCCGGCGGAGTGGAGCTTAATGTGCTGCACCCCAGCACCGCCAGGAGGCAGAACGCGGCGGTCAATGTGCGCATGAATACGAATCCTCATCCGGTTCGGTAAACAGAAGTCCTGTCTCAAGGGGGCGAGCAAACGGAGCGAAGGATTTGCGGTGGTGAGGACACGCCCCGCATCGTTCGATGGCCTCGAGGTGTTCGCTTGTTGCGTATCCCTTGTGCTGGGCGAATCCGTATTGAGGGAACTGACCGTCCAGCTCATCCATGATCCGGTCGCGCGTGACCTTTGCCACAATGCTCGCGGCCGCGATGGACTGGGAACGGCAGTCTCCTTTGACAATGCGGCACTGGGGAATGGGACAGCCGGCGATTTCGAAACCGTCGACGAGGAGATAGTCCGGCGGGGGCGCCAGCTGGGCGACGGCACGGTACATGGCAGCATAATTCGCGGACTGAATGCCCACCCGGTCGATTTCCGCGGGGGACACGACCGAAACCCCGATGGCGTGAGGCCCGTTGTACAGCAGCTCGAAGAACAGGCTCCGCTCGGCCGGGGCGACTTGTTTGGAATCATTGAGGCCGTCTATGGGGTGGCCCAGCACGACGGCCGCGGCAACAATCGGGCCAGCCAGCGGGCCGCGCCCGGCTTCATCAACCCCCGCTACCCGGACAAATCCCTGCTCGTTCGCCGCGCGCTCGAAGGTGAAGGCCTGCAATTCCTCGCGCCAGTGCGCCGCCTGCCGGCGGATTTGGCGCATACACGCGCCATACAGCTCCCGGGCGCCGGTTCTGGGGTCGTAGCGCAATGCCGCGAGGAAGGCGTGGGCATACGGAGGACCCGCCTCAACACGGGCACGCAGGTCGTTTATGGTGCGTTTCGGCATCGCTCCTGTCCCGGCCACAGCAGCCGCTCGGGGAATTCATCCAGATGGCGTCACGCCAGTAGAATAGCCCGCATGCGCGCCAACCGCAAGGATGGGCGAATGCGGGCATCACTTCATCATCCAGTCGGGAACAGCCGCCGTCAAAAAGCCGCGCCTATCGATTCTCCGCGCCGCTTGTGGAACGGGCCTTCGCTTTCACGCGCGCAGCCTTGCCGGCGCGCTCGCGCAGATAGTACAACTTGGCGCGGCGCACGTGACCCTCGCGGATGACATCGACTTTCTCGACGCGCGGCGAGTGGAGCGGGAAGACGCGTTCGACGCCCTCGCCGAACGCCACACGGCGCACCGTGAACTTGGCGGTGGGGCCTTCGCCGCCCTTGCGACCAATGACGACCCCTTCAAACACCTGAATGCGTTCCTTCTCGCCTTCCACGATCCGAAAGTGGACCCGCACGGTGTCGCCAACGTTGAATTGCGGCACGTTCTCCGCGGCCTTTTTTTGCCCCTGGCTGAGTTCTTCGACTACCTTCGGGAATTTCACGGCTGTTCTCCTCGCTTCCGTTCTGCTTCTTCCCGGTCGATTTCCTCCAGGAGCAGACGGTCCTCTTCACTACACAGTTTCAACAAGTCCGGACGGCGCGCGCGCGTCACGCGGAGCGCCTCTTTGCGCCGCCAACGCTGGATGGCGGCATGGTTGCCCTCACGCAAGACCATTGGCGCCCCGATGCCGCGAAAAATGGGCGGGCGCGTATACTGGGGCGGTCCCAAGAGGCTTTCGTAAAACGAGTCCGTTGTGACGGATTCCCAGTCGCCCACCACCCCGGGCACCATCCGGCTTATCGCTTCAATTATCACCAGCGCAGGCAACTCGCCTCCGCTGAGCACGTAATCGCCAATCGATATCTCTTCGGTGCACAGCGCCGTGCTCACGCGCTCGTCCACCCCTTCATACCGCGCGCACACCAGGACAAGGTCCGGCTCGGCTGCCAGTTCGCGGACCAGTTCCTGGTCCAGCCTGCGGCCTCGTGGCGACATCAGCGCCACCCGCCGCAATGAATTGCGGCCGGCCAGGCTTTCTATCGCCGCCGCGATCGGCTCACACCGCATCACCATGCCCGGACCGCCCCCGTACGGGGCGTCGTCCACGGTGCGGTGACGGTCGGCGGCAAAATCGCGCACATTCGTCACGGAGACCTCGAGCAGCCCCTGTTCAATGGCTTTGCCTAACAGGCTCGCCCGAAGCGGCGCCTCGAAGAACTCCGGAAACAGCGTGAGCACATCAATGCGCATCGTCCACCGCAAACGGGGCAATATCTCGCACGAAAATCGCCCCGGATTCCCAATCTATGCGTTCAACTGCTTCCCTGATCACCGGCAGCATGATGCTGCGTCCATCCGGGCACTTCACTTCAATCACACCGTGGGCCGGCGTTTCTAACGCGCCCACGACCTTGCCTATTGCGGTTCCGCCGGGTCCGACCAAGCGCATGCCGATTAGAGCATCCGTCTCGAGGCGCCCCAGAAGAGCGATTGCGGCCTCATCCGCTTCCCACAAGACCTCCGCTCCTCGCATGCCGGCTACGCTGTCGCGCGGCGTTCCCGGCGTGAATTCCACCACAACCGCCCCGCCCGGCCGCCGCAACGCGGCCACAAGCGGCCGCACTTCGCGGCCGTCCGTCAAGCGCAAACGCAGCCGGCCCAGAAAGGCCTCGTCGGGAACGTCCCCGGCTGCCGCGCGAACGCGCACCTGCCGTTTGGCTGGGTTCACCGAATGAACCGTGCCGGCCACGACGACGCGCCTGGTCATGAATCCTCGAGACGCAAGCCTACTCCACGATTTGGAGCGTTGCCCGCGTGTCCTGTTTGTTGGCGGCAGTATTCAGGATGGTGCGGATGGCTTTCGCCGTGCGCCCATCCCTGCCGATAACCTTGCCCATATCGTCCGGGTGGACCCGCAGTTCAAAACACTGGCCATCCTCGTTCTCGATGACCGTTATCTGCACATCCTCGGGATGATCGACCAGCTTTTTCGCAATGAACTCGATGAGTTGCTTCACGTTGCGAATCCTCTTCGCGGCGCGTTCCCCGGAGCAGGCATTCTCCAGTCCCGCTCCGCTTTACCCCCGGTTCGCACCGGGGGCCCGGGGGTTCACGTTGCCGCAGTTTCTGCCGTTTCGGCTGCCGCGGCCGGTTCTTCCGCCGGCGTTGCTTCCTTCAGATCTTCTGGCTTCGCGCCTTTGGCGTACATCTCCATGACGCCTTTCTTGGCCAGAAATGACCGCACGGTATCCGAGGGGCGTGCGCCTTGGCACAACCACTTCAGGGCGCGCTTTGCATCGATTTCCAAGCGCGGTTCGGGCCGTGCGCAGGGATGATAGAAGCCGATTTCCTCGATTACGCGGCCCTGGGTGCGGGTCCGTCCGTCCACCACCACCACGCGGTAGTAGGGGGCATTGGTGCGGCCGCCTCGCTTCAGACGTATTACTGTTGCCATTGTTCCTTTCACTCCTGGCCGCGTTCTTCGCGCGGCCCTGCTCTTATGCCGTATCAGTCAGGGCGCCATTAGTCATGAAATGCCATATCGAACGCCACACGCTAGAAACCGGGCATGATCGGCATGCCCTTGCGGCCCTTTTTCCCGCCTTTCATCATCTTCTTCATCATCGTCCGCATCTGCTCGAAATCTTTGAGGAGCCTGTTGACCTCCTGCACCGAGGTCCCGCTGCCATCCGCAATGCGGCGGCGGCGGCTGCCGTTGATGAGCTTGGGTTTATGCCGCTCCTCGGGCGTCATCGAATAGATGATCGCCTCGACATATTTCATCTCGTCTTCGTCCACATCCATCGCCGCCTTGCCCATCATCTTCTTCATGCCGGGAATTTTCTGGACCAGGTCGCCAATGGACCCCATCTTCTTGAGTTGCTGCATCTGCTGCAGGAAATCCTCGAGGTCCCAGGTGGCCTTGCGCGCCTTTTCCTGAAACTTGAGGGCCTGCTCCCTGTCGACGACCTCCTGGGCCTTTTCGACGAGCGAGACGATGTCGCCCATGCCCAGGATTTGATCGGCCATGCGCTTGGGATGGAACGGCTCGAGCGCCTCGAGCTTCTCACCGGTGCCCACGAACTTGATCGGGCAACCGGTAACGCTGATCAGGCTGATGGCCGCGCCGCCGCGCGCATCGCCGTCCAACTGGGTCAACACGACGCCCGTCAAGGGCAGCGCATCGTGGAATTGCTTCGCGCTGTTGACGGCGTCCTGCCCGGTCATGGCGTTGGCGACAAACAGGATTTCGTGAGGCGACACCTGGCTCTGGATGCGGCGGACCTCGGCCATCATCTGCTCGTCCACGTGCAAACGGCCGGCGGTGTCCATGATGATGACGTCGCACTGGCGCATCTGGGCTTCCCCGCGCGCCATCACGCACGTGTCCACGGGGTCGGCGTGTTCCCCGAGGCTGAAACACTCGACTCCGGCTTGCTGCGCCACGACTTCCAACTGCTTGATGGCCGCCGGGCGGTACACATCCGCGGCCACCAGGAGGGGTTTGTGGCCCTTTTTCTTCAAATGCAGCGCGATCTTGCCTGCGCTGGTCGTTTTTCCTTGACCCTGCAACCCCACCATCATGATGAGGGTCGGCGGGTTCTCGGCAAATCTCAGGGGTTCATTCGAGCCGCCCATGGTCCGCACGAGCGCGTCGTGAACAATCTTGACGATCTGCTGGCCCGGCTGGATGCTCTCGAGCACTTTCTGCCCGAGCGCCTCCTCCTGGACGTCCGCGATGAACTGCTTGACAACCTTATAGTTAACGTCGGCCTCGAGCAGCGCCCGGCGGATTTCCTGGAGGCTGTCCTTCATGTTTTTCTCGGTCAGTTTTCCCTGACCGCGAATATTCTTGAAGGCGGCTTCCAGCCGTTTTGTCAGCGATTCGAACATAGTTCTCGCACGTTTTGAAACCTGGCCACGATCTGAAAAAGGGCAGATCTCACCCGAAGTCGAGGGCGCATATTAACATACGGACACAGACCAATGCAATTCTCACTCCCGCCGCTGTCACTCCGGCCGCTACGGCAAGAGCGGCATGTTACAGGCTTCGACCCTGATCGAAGGCAGCCGGATGAGCATCGCCGAACTCGAGGTCTACGCCGCTGAATGACCGCTTCGTTCCGGGCGCGACGGCTCAGCGTAGCTGCTCCATGCATTCAATGACCGCGGCGCAGATGAATTCGTTGTCCGCCGCCGACATGATGGGATGGATGGGGATGCAGAACAGCCGTCCGCCAATCTGTTCAGACAGGGGCAGCCGCTGTCCGGGCGTCTGGTCGCGCAGGAATTTGCGGTACTCGTAGACCGGTCTGTTGGCGACCACGCAATGTACGCCGTACACCTCCGCCAGCATCTGCATCAGCGAATCGCGCTTTTCGCCCGCCCATTCTTTCGGCGCAAGGCTTGTGTAGAGATAGAACGAGTGTTTACAGTCAGCAGGTTCGAGGGGGAGCGTGAGGCCCTCGACACCCTCGAGCAGTTCGTGGCGGCGGCAGGCGAGGGTCCGGCGCGCCTCGACGAAGCCGTCGAGGCGGCCAAGCTGGACAAGCCCCACGGCCGCCTGCACTGTCGTCATGACGTTCGAGGTGCCCCAGATGTCCGTGGTCATCCCATAGAAGCGCGTGGAACGGCAGAACTCCGCGACGCCGTCATCGTCGGTCGTGATCATGCCGCCTTCGCCGAGGGTCGTCATGTTCTTCATGGTATGGAATGAGAAGACATTCATGAGCCCGCGTTTGCCGATTTTCGTGTCCTTGTATTCCCCGCCGCACGCCCGCGCGCCGTCGCCGATGACAGCCAGCGGCCCGTGTTTATCGTGGGGATGCCGCCTGGCCAGTTCGAGGTAGTCGTCCATGGGCGCCGAAAGTCCGTTCATGTGGACCGGGAATATCGCGCGGGTGCGGGGGGTAATCTTTTTCTCGACGTCGTTGGGGTCGAGTTCGAACGTACGGGGGTCGACCTCGCCCCAGACCACCTGTCCCCCCGCGCCAATCACGGCAAGCGGAGCGGCTACGAAATTGACGGCCGGCACGATGACCTCATCGCCCTGCTCGAGTTCCAGATAGCGCATGGCCATGTCGAGACCGGGTCCGGCGCTGTTGATTGCGACGGCATGTTTCGTGCCTGTATACGCCGCGAAGGCCGTCTCGAACTCAGGAATGGGTTGCGCACTGAACCCGAATCCGAGGCTTACATCAGACGCGCGCCGCATGGCCTGTACCGCCGCGTCGACCTCGTCTTCTCCGTATACACTGCCCAGCAGGGGCTCTCCCTGCCACTGCACCTCGCTGCGGGATTTGGCGAGGAGATTCTTTCGTTTCTCGGGGCTGATCATTGGACAACGTCTCCGGGTACCAGGGCTATTTTGAGGGCTTCCTGATTCTTCAACAGCGCGACGGCGCGGCTGTACTCGCTGAGCGGCAGCGTGTGGGTGACCAGTGTACGTAGATCCAGCTCGCCGTTCCGAATATGGGTCATGGCGCGTTCGGCGCCCTCCCGCGTATGGGGTTGCGCGCCCGCCAACACCAGGCCGCCCCAATACTCGGGCAAGAACGTATAGGGCTCGCGCTGTACCGCAAACAGCACGACCAGCTCGCGCGTGATGGCCATGGCGGCCCGAACGGCCCCAACAGTACCCGCGCAGTCGAAGCAGGCATCAAGCGCGCCGTTCGCGTTGCGCGGAGGGACCTGGGCCATCGCCTTGGGGTCTGTCGGGTCGAGCGCACAAGCGGCTCCGAACCCGCTGGCCAGGGCGCGCCGTTGCGGCAGCGGGTCGAAAGCGAGCACGTCGGCGGCCCCGCCAGCACGTGCGAGCTGGACGCACACCAGCCCCGCGGGACCCAGCCCAAACACCCCTACGCGCTTGCCCCGCAACGCGGCGAGCTTTTCGGCGAACAGGATATGCACTGAAACGCACATGGCGAGTTCGAGGGGGGCGAGCGCCTCGGAGGGCAGGCCCTCAGGCGCGGGAATCAGCACGGCTTCGTCCGCGGCCACGTATTCCGCATAACAGCCTTGGACGTCGTGACCGCGGTCGCGCCACACGCAGACCCGCTGGCCCTCGGATACCGTGGTCACCTTCGAGCCCGTGGCCACTACGCGGCCGACGGCCTCATGACCGGGCTGGCCGACGGTGTAGGGATAATCGAGGGCGCCTCCCGCGAACATGGGCTGACCGCCCAGGATGTGCATGTCCCAGTGGGGGCAAGTTGTCACCGCCTCGATCTGCACCAGGGCTTCGTTCGGCTCCGGTTTCGGGGCTGGAATATCCACGATGGCGGAGCGCCCGGGCTCGAGAATCTGCAGGGCTTTCACGGAATCATTCCTCCTCCTCGAAGAGCATTATTCCCAGTCCAGAATGACGCCCAGTACAGGCTTCGTGCGCTTCACAATCAGCTCCCATGCGTCCGCGGCCCGTGCCGCCGGGAAGTGATGGGTGATGAGCGGCAGGGTTTGCAGATGCCCCGCGGCAATGAGCGCGAGGGTGTCGTCCATGCGTTGCTGCTGCCAGCCCGACGGCGTGTGAAGCGTAAGCTCGCCAAACCGCACCTGCTGCACGTCCAGCAACGATTCGGTCCCGTAGAATCCCGCTGAGACAATGTGCCCATTGTGACAGCAGAGAGGGCGGCAGGCCAGGACGGTGTCGATTGAACCGACCGTATCCACGAGGACCTGAATGCCCTCGGGCGCCCATGTGTTGACCTGCGTTTTCAAATCATTTTTCGCGATATTGAGGCGCTTTCCGCCGTGCGTTTCCGAAAACATGGCGAGCCGTTCGTCGTGTTTTCCGGCGAGCATCACCTCGGCGCCCCGCCATTCGAGAGTCTGGGCAGACCAGTGGCCGACCATGCCGTCGCCGATGACTAGCGCCTTGTCGCCCACGCGCACTGGGGGGCGCGTGCCGCAATTGTAGCCTACTTGCGTCAGGACCAGTCCGCTGGCCGCGACCGGCGACAGGCCTTGGGGCAGTTTCCAGATCTGGGATTTGTGGCAGACCTTGGGCGAGATATGACCTCCGGCGGGTTCGTACATCCCCTCGATATGGCCGAGCGCGCTGAACACCCATTCTCCGGGTTCAAGGCCGGCCACGTTCGCCCCGGCGGCGGTCACGATACCCGTGCTCTGGTAGCCGGCCGCAATGGGAAACGGCCACGGATCGCCTTCGCGGTAGGGCGTCTCGCCGTTGATGCGTTCTCCGCGCAAGAACGACCCTTCGGTGCCGTTACTGATCCACGAGAACCGCGTATCGACGACTACGTCGTTGGGGCCGGGCTCGGGAATAGTGACCGGCATGTATTCAACCTTGAGCCGGTCTGTGAAGACAACTGCATGACCCTTCACGCTGGTTTCCCCCTGAAGTTGTGGTGCTGCGCCAGGGGCCTATCATGCAGCAGACGCCCTCGCGCTTCAAGCGACCGGGGCTTTCGAGGCGGTATCCTGACCCCTGAATGTGCTATACCAGATGCTGAAAAGGACGTGGGAACTGTCAAGGAAACGGAGGGGAATGCCGTGAAAGTACAGGATTTCGCCTATCAGGTCGCCATGCGCACCATCGAATTACTCGAAGAAACCCAGCACTACAAAATCCCCGATAACCTCCGCAAAGAAGTGGGACACAAGATCCTCGGCGAGATCGATACGATCATCAAGAAGGCGAGTTAGGCGCGGCGGGCGGGACTGGAAGGAATCTGATTGCGGCTCAATGAACCTGCTACAACAGAAGCGAAACCGATCAATCGAAAGAGAATCCCATGGGAAACGATTCAGAAACATCGCTCGGAGATGTCCTGCGGCGGGAAGCGGTGTATCAACTCGCCGACGTGTACCTGCCGCGGATGAAGAAATGCCTGTCTACCCTTTCCGAAGAGGAGATCTGGCACCGGCCCAACGAGAACACGGTGAGCGTGGGTAACTTGACACTCCACCTTTGCGGCAATGTGCGCCAATGGGTTGTTTCCGGGCTGGGCAACGAGCCGGATATTCGCAAACGCTCGGAGGAGTTTTCCGAACAGGGGCCCATTCCCGCGGAAGCCCTTTTGGAACGGCTGGAGCAAACGATAGCGGACGCGCGGAGGGTCATCGAGGGGCTGTCAGAGGCCGAACTTGTGCGGCCTCGGAAAGTGCAGGATTTCGAGGTGAATGGGGTCGGCGTATTGCTTCACGTGGTGGAGCATTTCTCGTACCATCTAGGCCAGATCACCTATTTCGTGAAGACCCGGAAGAACATCGATACGGGGTACTATGCCGGCGTGGACCTGGAACCGCCGAAGTACTGATTATCTTCCCGTTGCAGCCCATCCTCGCCTCGCGCGCCATGTGGAACACCGCGCAGTTGCCAGAGAGGCCCCGGCCTTGCCCCCGCGTTCGCGGTGGTGTCCTAATCAAAGAGTCGCGACACAAAAATGCGAACCATGTCTTGTCAAAGGTAGTTTTGTGTACTATACTGGTTTTTCTTTTTGTTTTCGGGACAAAACACCCGTAAACAGGGGTTCTCTATGAGGCATCGGGTCAGTCTTGTGGTAGACATGGAAGGCATGAGCCGTCCCGCGTTCGATATTGCCCGGGAACTATCGCAGAACAGCCGATCCGGTCTTACCACCCGGTTCCTGGCCAAAAAACTGGACCTTCCGCTGGAGGAGATCGAGTACCTGGTGGATGTCCACGACAGGGTTTTCTTCACGGACCTCACGAAGGTGAAGCTGGTTACCGAAGCCCCGGAAGCCATCAAACGGGTGATCGCTGCGCTCGAGAATCATGGCGATGCGCCGGCGCTGTTTCAGAGCATCAGAGCCATGGATGCCCACGGGTTCCGGCGTCTCGAGGAACAAATCGGCATCGAGAAGCCCGGGGGGAAGAAGAGCGCGGGAGAACAATTGATCGAGCGTCATTACCGCCATCCCGATTCCATCGTGGAATATGTGGCCACCCGCGGTTTCTCGCCCGTTGCGCGCGCGTTGTTCGACATCGTCTGGCAGTCGGAAACCGGCATTATGCCCGTTGCGCAGCTTCGGATGATTCATGGCGGCTCGGAGTATGACATCGAACAAGGTCTCTGGGAGTTGTTTCGTGGATTTGCGCTATTCGAACTGTTCCGATTCGACGCCGAGGACCGCCTGCTCCGCGTCGTCAGTCTGTTGCAGGAGTTGCGCCAATGGCGCGTTGAGGCCGAGACGCGCCGCACCACCATTGGACGGTTAAAGCCGGTCAAGGGCACGGTCGAGTCCGTGGATGCCCGCGGGGTATCGCTCAGCGACTGTGTTTCGTGCCTTGTCGCCGCCATAGCCGCGAAATCCGCCCGTTTGCGGAGCGATGGCGATCTTTTCCGGGAGGATCGCCGCAGGCTTTCCGAAATCGTGTCTGAAGAGGGCGAACCGTCTCTGGATATCTGCATTTGGGCCGCGCAGGGGGTCGGATGGCTTGCGCGCGTCGATAATGAACTGCGCGCAAACGACGTGGAAAAACTGGTGGCCACGGAACGCATTGAGCGTCATCTGCGCCTTTGCGACTGGCTGCTTACGCGCAGCAACGAAGGCGTTTCCCGCCGGGCCATGGTGCCGTTGCTCGACGAACTCACCGTGGGGGCGTGGTATTCGGTGATGGGTTTTATCGACTATGCGTTGCAGCGGAACGAAGACAACGACGAGCCGGTGCTTCGTTCCGCGGGGGGGCATTGGCATTATGTGGCGCCGAGCGCCTCGATGGCCTCGCGGCGGGGATTGGCGCGTTCACTCGAAGAGGTCATGCCTTGGCTCGGGCTTGTGGACAGGGCGGAGTGTGAAGGCGAAAGCGTGTTTCGGGTAACCGAGCTCGGGGCCGCAGTTCTGCGCGGGGCCGAGGCAGAGTGCGTCAAGCGTCTCTTCCCCTCTCGCAAGTCAGAACTTGTGGTTCAGCCGAATTTCGACATTGTGGTCGACATGAACGCGGCCGATCCCTTGATCACGGTGCCTCTTGACCAGTTCTGCGAGCGCGTGAGTGCCAGCCAGGTTGCGGTCTACCACCTGACTAAAGAGACCTTCACCCGCGCTGTTCAGCAGGGGCGGAGCAGCGGCGCATTCATCGAATTTCTCCTGGCGCACAACAAAGGGGCAACCTTGCCCCGAAACGTGCTGACCACCCTTGAAGGCTGGCGCGGAGGCATGAAACGCGTGCGGCTGCGCACCGTTCAGATCCTCGAGGCTGAAGATCCGCTGGTGATGGCCGATGTGCGCCACAGAAAACGGGTCGCGAAACACGTGGACACTATCGAGGCCGACCGCATGGTGATCTTGAAGAAGACCCGAAAGAGCGAATTGAAGAAGTTGCTCGAAAGAGAAGGGTTCGTAGTCGAATAGGGCGTCCGGCGCGTTCAGGAACCCGGCTTTCAGGGATAGAATTGCGGCGGGCATGCCCTCTCCGGAGAAGCATGCCCGCCATCTTCAACCTGCGGTGGGCCGCAAGATCTACTCGGAGACAAAGCTTGCCGCCGCGGGCAAAGCCTTGGCTTTAACGTTCTCAGCGGTCGTATCCGCGATATAGACCAATCCCTGGGCCTCTTCTTCGCTCGCGATGGCGAGCAGATGGCATGTCACAAGCAATCCGCTCTCGATATTTCGGCCGACCGAACCGTCAACCGTGATGTGCAGCCGTCCGGGCGCGGACAGAGTCGCGGTTACCCTCTTGTTCGCCTGATTGGCCGAATCTTCAGCCGTGGCAAACAAATTGTTCACGGCCTTGGGGGTGAACACAGTAGGATCGAAGCGCAGGTCGAACGCGACCGTGCTCACCTGTCCGCCGCTCAGATCGACCATCCACACCGGTATGTCAACCTGCTTGCTGGATGCAACCGCCTTCTCCGGCGTCATGGTCAGATGGACTTGGGGCCGGAAGTACGTGAAGCTCTTCTTCAGGGTGGACTTGCCGGCGGGGCTCTCCACCGTCACATCGGTTTTTCCGCTACCGGGCGGTGTTACCGCAAACACGGCGCTGCCGGTGGCATCAACCCAGACGTAAGGGGATTCCACTTGTCCGAACAGGACGCGCGAGACGTCGGCAAGGTTGGCGCCCGTGATCTGCACGACGGTTCCGCCGGTCTCGGCGCCGGTCTTCGGCTCCAGCGCGGCAATTACCGGCTCTCCCGCGCCCGTGGATTGTTCGGCAGTTAGAAGTCCGTCGTTCAATTCAACGGTGTCGAACTTGAGTCGCGTTGCCGCGCCTGGGGTGACAGTTGGTTTGGCGCGGAAGGTCAGAATAGCCAGAGTTCCCTGCCCGGAGAGCGCATCGGTGTTTGCTCCCGCCACCATTATCTTGCCCGTAAGAGGATTCACGATGGGATCAAGCCATTCGCCGGTGAGGGACCCGCTCTGGATACTCAGATATTCAAGTGCGCGCGAGTCGTAGAGCAACTCGAAGTAATACCCGCGCACCAGATTGGCTGAGTCAATACTCACGGGCACTTGGTAGACAGCCTCCGGGTCCAGCTTGAGTTTGCCGGGAATGCTGAGCAGGCGCTTGGCCGAGGAGCGGTCTCCATACTCCTGAGATACAGCCTCCTTTGCCTGTGTTTTTGCGCCGGTCAGTTCAGGGCCGATGCCGTCACCGTCGATATCGGCCGGGAACGAGCTGATCGCTCCTTCGCTGAAGCGCATAATGAGCGACGCATCCACCGTACCCACAAAACTCGGTTCGTCGCCGCTGACGTCGCCCGCCGCATAAAACACGGTGTCTTCCCCGGAATCAGCGGATTTCGGGTTAGGCTTGTTGATGCTGGCGCGGCCTTTGAGGATGGCTGTGGAGTCCGCGTTGTCTACGACGCCGTCGCCGTTAACATCGCCCCAAAGATAGGTGTCGTTGTTGACGGTGAATAGCCCGTCTTGAGTGGTAGCCTGAGCCGCCCCGTTGTTCATCTGCACGTTGGAGAAGGCCAACGGCGAGGTCTTGCCATTCTGTATGTTCTTCTTTACGGTGACGTAGACGATGGCTACAGACCCCGAGCCAGAGTTGAGTTCGGCGCCCGATGCGGAGAACGAGGCCGAGCCGGCTCCGACATTGGCCACCGGGTCACCCCATCCGCCGGCAATGGTGCCCGCTGCGACCCTGACGATCTGGAGCACGGTTGTATCGACCGACACGGTGAGATTGTAGGCGGTGAGGCCCTGGGCATCCGCGATGTTTACCGGGCAGGGCAACGTATATCCCGCCCGCCCCTTCAGATCGGTGGGAATTGACAACGCGTATGTCCTCGCGACGCCCTCGACCGTAACGGTGCGCGTCACTTCGGGAGCGGCGTTGCCGGCAGTGTCGGAGACATTGTAGCGCAAGGTATATGTGCCGCTCTTCGCGGTGTCTACGCTGCCTGACACGGCGATCCGGCTAGTCAGATCGCCTTCCAGTGCGTCTGTAGCCGATGCGCCGGGATCGTTGTATGTTTCACCCGTCTGAATGGTGATCTCGCTGGCGCCGTTCAGGGTAAGGACGGGCGGGGTGCCGTCGACACGGGTATGTGTCAAGCCGATTCCCGATGGCTCCGGGCTGAGATTGCCCGCATTGTCCTCCAAGCGTACCGCGAAATAGTAACTGCCCTCAACGCCGAAGGGGTTAAAGCTTAGAGTTCCAGACCCTGCCGAAAGGGTTTGTCCGGTCCGGGCCCATCCGGCATCATTGGCACGCACCCATAGGGCAACGGTTTTCAGGCCGCTGATGGTGTCGCTCATGCCGCTGTAACTAACGGAGACGCCTGTTGGGGGCGCGTACGAGGGTGATTGGGCTGTTCCAATCGCCGGGGGGGTGATGTCGTAGATTGTCATGGACGCGTACGGCACCGCTAACTCGGTGGCGCCTGCGGAGAGATTCTTGAGCGCCACCGCGGTTGTTTCGGAGACCGTGGGAAGACCCGACTCATCAAATGCGGATGCCGGAAAACATGCGGCCGCGAGGAGGAGAATCGAACCGATCGCCCTCCAATTAGACACACGATACTCGCCGGTAGCCGGCCAACGATATTGGTTCATTTTGGGAACCCCCATCTGCCCGCGTTTACGCCCAAGGCAATGAGCGCTATTGCTATCAAACATATCACGAATTGACACCCAACACGCTGAGAACTGTCATCTGCACGTCAATAGCGTCCACCTTTCCCACTGCATTTACATCTGGCGGGACCGGCGTCTGTATTCCGAGTGCGCCATTGATCACGAGCTGCAGGTCTGTCGCATCGACGATTCCGTCTTGATTCACGTCGCAGGGAATCCCGCTTTGGGGAAAAGAACTCGCGGAAGCGGCGTCGGTGCCGCGGGCCGTCTCAATGACGTCCCAGTAGCCATCAGCGTCAGAATCATACTGATAGGGGTCGAGTCCCAGCTCGAATTTCTCGAGATTCGTCAGGCCGTCGCCGTTTGCATCTTCCTGGGCGTCATCCCCATCGCGGGGGTTCAGGCCGTTCCACACCTCCCACCCGTCCGGCATTCCATCATTGTCGCTGTCGAAATCAAGGGGATTCGTACCCAGCGCGATTTCAACCTCGTCTGAGAGGCCGTCACCGTCGGTGTCGTTGTACGTCGCAGCGGCTACCACGACCAGAATTGCGTCACCGGCGCTGGTCGGATTCGCCAATGCGGGCACGATGGCAACCGTACTCGCCAATGTCATGGCAAGGGTGATTCGGGCACAGACCGATAGAGGCGCCATATTGTCCATTCCAAGGTCTCCCTGTTTGTGGAAGGCTCGTGTTGCGTCGTAAGACCTTCAACGCAAAGCGGGTGCCAAGGAAGGGGCAGTGCGCTCCCAGCTGGATGGATGGCGCTAAATCATTGCTTTCCAATAAGTTACATGGGCCGGACGGCTTGACCCGAAGAACTTGTACATGCCGCGGGAGGTGACGGGTCCTTGTCGTAATGACGATGGCTTGTCAAGATGACGCCAGGCGGCGGCGGGCCGTGCCGGCCTTCGCAGGCCCCGTGTTCCGGGGGGAGGAGTGGGGCATTACTGGGCCCATTCAGGGGGAGAGGACGACGGCAGCGAACGGGCGTCCCCCGTTCGCTGCCGTCACCAACAGTGAGATGTCTCTACCTACAGCACAGAAAGCGTGATACCGAATGTCAAACGCCGCTCTTTAGACCAAGACGAACCGGCGCACCGCCAAGCCCGCGATTCCCAAGGCAATCAACACCATCGTGGCAGGCTCGGGAACAATCTGCTCGAAGCGCAGTTCCACGATCAGGTCATTGTAGTCCGCGTCGTATGAACTCGAGGGGTTATTATATCCGCCGGGCAGGGGCAGGTCTTCCCATGCCAGCAGAAGGACGTTTGGGTCAGCCGCGACTGTGTAGGCGACCATGTGGTCTTCGATCCACCCCGGAACCTCGCCTATCTGCCAATTGAGAGCTTGCTCCGAATGCCATATGGCGCCCCGGCCGGCTGGGTCCAGGTAGAACCCAAACAACTGATTAACGTCAAGGGTAGTGAGGGTGGCATCGTAGCCGAGTCCCGAGACATCCCCGATTTGCGTGACTGAGAACAGGGGGTTATAGTTCACGGGTGCCCCGGCGGGGGTGTAGTAGCCGAATTCCGATACTATCGACGCGTACCTGGCCTGTGCCTCGATAAGCCAGCTCTCTCCGATCGGAATCAGGAAGGTCTGCAAATCGACGACGCGCATGACATCCAAGTTCGCATTGCTTGTGTAAACAGTACCGTAAAGGTTGTTGTAGACTTGCCACACGCTGAGTTCGGCGGCGTGCGGCGTCTCGTTCGGAATGTAAATGGCCATAGCCGGCGCAGAAATCAAAGCCATCCCCAGAATCCCTAAAATCGTTGCGTACCTCATCTCACTGTCTCCTTTCGGCGCGTTGATGTGAACACGTCACATGTTTTCTCGATGCGTATTGCCTCTGCTTCACAACGGCTTCACATACTTCAAATCGACTCGACCGCTATGAGTCCTTTCCGAGTGCCCATCTGCAATGAGCAGATTCCGTGCCAATCTTGGGTCATCTCGATTAAGTTGTTTGTTCATAATCATTTATAATGGCTTCAGCGTCTGGGCAGACCCTTGTGAAATCTAACGATCTGATCAAACATTGTTCATCGCCGCGATACATTTTTCTATACTGAGTTTCTATACTGAGGCGCGTGTTTGGGGTTGGACTCGCGGTTCATTCGAATTTCAAAACCCGAAGCTGCGGTTTTGCGGTGCGTCCGCGAGCTGGGACCTGAGACATCAGATTCGCACAAAGACCGGAGCCTTGCCCAATGAGGATATTCCCGGTTTTCCGCGCGAACGCAGCAGGTTTTGCATCTGAAGGGAAGAACTCCGCTCGCAGGTACTCTCCGCTGCTTGTCAAGAGAACAAGAGGTATACTTAGTGCACCGCTTCCACGTGTCCCGCGCCGGTACCTGGCGTTTCATGCTGTCGTTGAAATGTTCTGTCCGCATGATGTTCAGAGGAGGCCCTTCCGCGCCGCATTGAGCTCAGAAGAGCCGCGTGCGAAACGCCCCATACGCATATCCCAGCTTCGTGAGGCGTTTACGATGCTCCCCAGCAGCTCACCCATGTTTGTTTTCCAATCCGCGGACGTACCATCCAGCCTTGTTTGGTGGGATGCGGTGCTTCCTTCCCTACCGGTGGACTCAGGGGCCCCTGCACGGCTTGTTTACTCCGGAAACCCGCAACCGCGCCCAAATTATTCTTGACAATATAAAAAACACTGTTGTGGGCCGCCGTATTCCACCATCTGCGGCTCACGCATCCGTGGGTGTAGGCACTGGGTTAAAGGGCATGGACCTGGGCCAGAAATCCTTGAAATCGGCGCGGGGTGAACGGAGTTCGCGCAGTACTCTGGCTAACGAGGACGGTTCAGATTGTATTTTTCAATCCGTCTGCGCAGAGTCTGGTAACTGATGCCTAGCTCTTCGGAAACTTTGCGGCGGTTCCATCGGTGCTTTTCGAGGGCTTCCCGAATGCGTTCCGATTCGGATCTTCGGGAAATGGGAGGGATCTTCGGGGCCCGCGGCGCCGGGATTGATTCAGGCACATTCTCATGACCGGATTTGGCGTTGGCCTCTTGGGCTCGAGCGGCCTGCGGCATGGCGCCTTTTCCCAATGCCATCCAGCGTTTCACGGTGCTTTCGAGTTCGCGTACGTTGCCGGGCCATGGTTGGCTGGTCAAACGGGCCAATTCCTCTCCGGAGACGCCCATGCTTGCGTCCAGGCCGAGCCCTCCGTGCTTCTCGATGAAATGGCGCACCAGGAGGGGGATATCCTCCGGGCGTGAGGAAAGCGGCGGGACCCAGATGCACACCTCATTCAGCCGAAAATAGAGGTCGTGGCGAAAGGTCCCCTCTTTCGTTTTCGCCTCGAGGTCTGCATTCGTGGCGGCAATGATTTGGACATCTACACGGATATGCTTTCTTCCGCCGAGTTTGGTGAACTCCTTGTGTTCGATGACCTGGAGGAGCTTGGCCTGAAGGTTGGGGTACATTTCGCCGATCTCATCGAGGAAGATGATGCCGTTGTTGGCGAGTTCGAACCGGCCCGGTTTAGACGATAGCGCGCCCGTAAACGCGCCCTTTTCATAGCCGAACAATTCGCTTTCGAGCAGTTGTTCGGGCAAGGCCGTGCAATTGACCTTCACAAAAGGCCGATCCCGCCGCTGGGACAGGCGGTGGATTTCCCTCGCCACAAGGTCCTTACCGGTGCCGCTTTCACCCCGGATAAGGCAGTTGAGGTCGGTCCGCGCGACCTGAGTGATGATTGTGCGCAATTCCTGCATTGCCGGGCTTATGCCCACCAGATAGGACGTTTCGGTATCTGCCTTGCCTGACCACGGGCGGTGCAGCATCCGTTGTTCGGCTTCGCTGGCCAGGGCGCGCCGCAGTACCGCGCGAATATCATTAAGGTTGAATGGCTTCGGGATGAAGTCGGCGGCGCCCCGGCGAACACATTCGATAATGGCCTTGGGCTCCGACTCGAGAGATACGCAGATTACCTTGGGTTTTGAAGGGGTGTCCAGGATAGATTCCAGCACATCGGGTGTCAGGCCGGCTTCCGGGAGGATCTCCATGACCACCGCACGCACGGGCACCGCGTAGAGGAAGCCCAGGGCTTCCCCCAATATGCCGAAGATGCGCACGTCGTATCCTGACCGTTTCAGGCCCTTTTCCAGCGCCCACAGCACACCGGGGTCTGTGTCCAGCACAACGACCGTGCCCGGATGGCTTTGGATTTTATCTTCAGATATGGAGGTTGCGGTGCGCTGGTTCACCGAAGCACCTCCCTCCGGCGGGCCAGAAGTGTGACGTTGCGCGGCAAGACAATTCGCAGCCGCACTTCATGTCCCTCGTGCAATTCGAGGCTGAGAGTGCCGCCGCAGCTATGAACGGTTCGTTCTGCGAGCTGCAGCCCGGGATTGCCCATGTCCCTTCCCGATAGAGGAGAGGCGAACACGGCGAGCGTTTGCAGGGGGTGGGAATCGGTAGTTTCGTAAGACATTTCGAAGGCGATGTACTCGGAACCGGCCTGGCGCAGGGCTAACGAGATCTCCGCGCCGGTATCCACCATACGGAGCGCATCCAGAATAAGGTCGAGAAAGGTGCGCGCCAGGGTTGTACCGTTGAGCAAGATGCACTCGCTGTCCGTTTCAAACAGCCGGTGAATGCTGACTCTCCGGTTCTGGATGGCCACGGCGAGCACATCAAGCGCGCGGTCGATGAACTCATCCAGCCGGACGGTTTCCACGGACCCCTCGCGCAGGAGCGAGAGCTTGCGAAACTCCTGTGTCTGCCGGTGCAGTCTTTCCACGTTCTGCTGGATTATGGCGAGGCCCTCGGCGGCTTCAGGGGAGATCACGGTCTCCTGCACGAGGTCGGCCGCGGTTCGGATGGCGGTCAATGGCTGGATGAAATTTCGCGCGACTTCAACTCCGATGTTGCCCAAACTGGCATGATGCGCAACGTGAAGGAGCAACTTGGCCTGCTCCCATTCGAACACAAGAAACCGTGCGCAGGTGTCGAGGAATTCGCGGTCGCCCTGGAGATTGCCAAACCCCGCGTCGGTATAAAAGCCGACAATGTACCGCATGGTGCTTTGTTGCTGTTGTGAAAACACAAAAGGCCGGAGGGCCATTTTCCCCATGTCGGTATTGCGCTCCAGCCACGTCTGAAGAAGGGTCGCCGGTTCCGCTTCCAGAAGGAGCATCCCCGTTTCCTCGAGGTCGAGTTCGCCATTGGTGCCGATGAATTCTGTTTCTTCCTGCGCGTTCCGGAACGTGCCGACCAGGCGCTCGGCGGTGATGTCGCAGACGACGACGGCGCGCAAGGGTATATGCTCTCCCAATTCGGCGAAGAGCCCTCGAAGCAACGCTTCCTCGCTGAAATAGCCGGAAGCGAAGCGGCTCAGGCGCAAGAGCGCCTGGAGGCGGGTGCTGCTGCGCTCACACGCCGAAGCATATTGCCGGATATCCTCCGTTGCCTCGTCCACGCGGGCCCGCAGTTGTTCGCGTTCTTCCAGCAGCAGTTCAAACAACTCGCCGCGCTCGCGTATGACTGTATGATGGGAAAGCGCCCGGGTCAAGGCGGCTTTGAGAGTCGCGGCATTGATGGGTTTGACCAGATAATCGAAGGCCCCTTCGCGCATGGTGTCAATGACGGTCTCTGGCTGGCGGGCGCCTGTCAATACAATCGGGACCACGCAGGGATCTGCTTTCGCGAATTCACTAATGAGCGAGAGACCGTTGCCGTCCGGAAGGCCGAGGTCAATGAGTGCGCAGGTAAAGAGGTCTTTTTGAAACAGCGCTCGGCCGTCTGCAATAGATCCCCCCGAAACGCAGCCGTAGTCCCAGTCTTGCAGCACTTCTTCGAGAAAAGCCAGCTGGGTCGGTTCATCCTCAATGACGAGAATGGTCGGTTTTTGTGCACTATTCAGCTGCACGTCAGAACCTGGCGCTCCGCGTATTAAGTCGGTCCCCAAGTCGGGATTCTATTCGGGTATGCTACCTGAGCTGGGCGGTCTTGTCAAGAAATGATTTGCGAAAACTGTCGCTCGCGGGGACAAATTGGGCTAAAAGTGGTCAGCCGTGACAATGTTCCTATCATTCCTGTGGATGGCGACAAAGAAGTGCAAGGTATACGATTCCCTTGAAATATGTGATTCTTATGGATTTAGCGGGTAGTTCGCTGATTTTCTGTTCATTGGCACACGATTTGCGTCATAAACCGAGACAGGAGGAGTACTCGCTGTGGAGGACACTACAGAGCTTAAGGCTGCCATCCAGGATTTACAGACCCGTCTCCAGGAAGAGACCCGGATGCGCACGGAACTGGAGAAGCGGTGCCGTGTGATGGAGAAGCTGGCCTACCGAGACCCCGTATCAGGTTTGCGCACGGAAACTTATCTTCATGCGCGGGTGCGCGAGGAGATTGAGCGCGCGATCCGCTACCCTTCCGCGACCACACTGCTGACATTTTGCTCACCTCGAACGGACGCGGAGGCTGTGACGCAGTTAGGCTTGCGGTTGACCAACGATCTCCGTATGACTGACCACGTTTTCAGTTTAAGTGAAGGGGGGCTGGCGGTGCTCCTGGTGGAAACGCCGGAGGAAGGCGCGCACAAAGTGCTTCAGCGCTTGTCGGCGGACTTGGAGCAGTTCCTCGAGAGTTTTGGCTACTCTGTTACGAGCTTTCCCGTGGATGCCAATCTGGCGGAGGATTTCCTGAACCTCGCCATGGAGCGCCATAACAGGGTGGCCCACCAGATGTATTCGAGCAGGGGAGACGATTCCTCCCCGGCAGCGCCGACCCTTCACTGACCCGCTGGCCGGGCGGAAGAAGAGAGGGGTTGTAGCAAAACCCCGGGCAGTGTGCCGCGAATTTCCTCTCCGGCCACATTTCTGCTACGATCTTTCTTGATATCCATATCCATGCCCTGGCAGCGCCTCCGTTGAGGAATATGTTCAGGGAGTGCCTTGTTGGAGAGCCGCAGCGGGGAGAAGGCTTGCCCCGCTCGCCGTACGGTATGTCTTGGAGCACGTGTTGCTTGTGGAGAGTCGTCACTGGATATGAAAGCTGTAAAGTGGTTTGGGCCGCGCGACATGCGCCTGGTTGATATCGACAAACCCGCGCCAAAACCCCATGAAGCTCTGATTCGGATCGAATCAACAGGGGTCTGCGGCTCCGACATGCACTATTTTGCCGAGGGGCGTATTGGGCAGACCGTTATTACCGAACCGCTGATTCTGGGTCACGAATATGCCGGCGTCGTGGAGTCGGTTGGCGCGGAGGCAGACGCCTCGCTGGTGGGCAAACGAGTTGCGGTCGAGCCGGGTATCCCGTGTTTGAACTGCGAATGGTGCCATAGCGGCCACTATAACGTGTGTCCGGACATGGTGTTCCCCGGCGGTCCTCCGTACGACGGGGCTTTGTGCGAATACAAGGCGGTACATGCGCGGTTTTGTTTTCCGGTGCCGGATTCCGTGAGCGCCGCGGAAGCGGCCATGCTCGAGCCGTTGGCAGTGGCCGTGCATGCGGTAGAACTGGCCTGCTTGAAACCCGGTGAAACGGCTGCAATTCTCGGTCTTGGCCCGATAGGCCTGCTCGTAGCGCAGGTGGCCAAAGCTGCAGGGGCGGGCCAGCTTTTCGGGACCGATCTTCTGGATTACCGGGTGGCGGCGGGCGCGAGGTACGGCGTGGACGAAGCCTTTAACGCTTCTTGCAAAGACACTGTAGAGACGATAGTGTCGGCAACGAACGGCCGGGGCGTTGACGTGGCCTTTGACTGCGCCCGGAGTTCGGCCACGCCTTCTCTTGCCTGCCGCATAGTGCGTCCGGCGGGGCGCTGCGTGCTCACGGGCATTTCCGGCGCCGAAGAGGACCCTTTTCCGGTGAACGTGGCGCGGCGCAAAGAGCTTACAGTTCAGTGGTGCCGCCGTTTTTGCTTCGATTACCCCCGGTCAATCGCCTTGCTGACCTTGGGACGGGTGGACGTGGCGTCGCTCGTGACCCATTCCTACCCGTTGGAGCGTTCCAAGGAGGCGTTCGAGCTTGTGCTTAATTGCGCCGACAATGTTCTGAAGGCGTCGATCGATCAATAGCGCGGCGCGAGTCGAAAACCCGGGGCCGCAGCGGAGAGCGATACGGATGAAGAAGAAACTTCTTATTGCCGGGGCTGTCATTGTGGCGTTGCTCGTACTGATTGTGCTTGTTGTAGGGCCATGGCCGGCCTATTCTGCCGGGAACGTGACGCAAGAGGGCTACTACAAACGCAACGTGGAGGCAATCAAGGCTCGTGCCGGCCAGTGCGGGTTAGACGGTGAGCCGGGAGTCCTTCGTGCGGGCTGGGCGAAGCGTCCGATCGCCCCTCCGGTTGGCGTTCCTCTTGCCGGATTTGGGGATCGCAGAGGAAAGCCTTCTACGGGGGTGCACGACGACATTTTCGTCAAGGCGCTGCTGCTCACGGATGGGCGCGACCGGGCGGTATTCGTTTCGGCCGACATGCTGATAATTCCCGAGAACCTGGCGGAAATGGTTCGGGAACGCGTGGCTAATCAGACCGCGAAACCGGCCGATATCATTCTTTTTAACGCCTCGCATAGCCACTCGGGCCCCGGAGGATGGGCGCCGGGTTTCGTGGGCAAGCAGTTTTCAGGCGAATACGACGAAACGGTGCTCGAGTTCCTGGCGCAGCAATTCACCGATGCCATAGTGGAAGCAAGCGGCAACGCTACGGGTGAGGCATCTCTTGGGACCGGCAGTGTCAACGCCGATGGGTACATTCGCAACCGGACGCGTGAAGCGCCGTGTGATACTGAATTGAGTTACATGGTTGTCGAGAAGGATGACGGCTCGCGTTGTTATGTGGTGAGTTATTCGGCTCACGCCACCGTTCTGGGCGGGAGCAATATGGAATTCAGCGGCGATTATCCGGGTTATCTTCAGCGGGCCATCGAGCGCGAGACGGGCGGGTTCGCCATGTTTCTCGGCGGGGCGGTGGGGAGCATGTCGGTGCGCAATCCCGGTAACGAGAGCGGTTTCGAGAAAGCGGCGGCCATTGGCGAAGGGCTTGCGCGGCAGGTGCTCGAAGGGGCCAAAGGCCTGGAACTTGCCAAGAACAGGGAAATCGCGTCGCTCGGAGTGCCTCTCGACTTGCCGTCCCTCCAGTTTCGCATCAGCCCGTCCTGGCGGTTGTCTCCGTTCTTCATTGGTCTCCTCGGTGTCGATTCGGACGGGTGGCTGCAGTGCGTCCGTGTGAGCGATGCGTATTTTGTAGGCATGCCCGCGGATTTCAGCGGGGAGATCAGTATTCGGCTTAAGGAGTGGGCGGCCTCGCAGGGCGTTGACCTGTGGGTTCTCAGTTTCAACGGGGACTACGCGGGGTATATTTCGCCCGATGAGTACTACGCCACGGCGCGGCGGGATGGCGACGAAGCGTATGAGATGTATCTGATGAGTTGGTGCGGCCCCAACCAGGAAGCGTTCTTCACCCATCTTGCCAAGGAAGCGGTGGGAGCGCTGTCGCAACCCGGCGCGGCCGGGCAATAACCTCCTCGTATGGAGTATCCAGCATCGATTCATGGCTACAAGGCCCTGCGGGCAGGCGGTTTCCTGGTGCTCAGCGGGCTGATGCTGGTTTTCCTGGCGGCGTGGCACGAGCAGGTCCTCATTGCAGAACACCCTCTGCGCGCCCTGTTGATCGCCGTGGAAGCTCCGGATGTGCCGGAAGGGGCGTTTCCGGTGTCTGCGCGTCCCGTGGCGGAAAGCAATCTATCCGCGGACATGCGGCAATTGCTCGAACGACTGCGGGCCCAGCCAGGACAAGACGAACTTGTCGAGCTTGCCGGCTTGACCCGCATGGAGCGCGTATTGATGGTGGACGCGTCGTGCGGGCTTTTCGTGCCCGCGTTCGTGTCCGGGCGTCTTCCGGAACCCGGCCAGCCCGAGGTGCTGGCGGGCGCCCTTGCCCGTTTTGATGCGTTCGAGATGGACGGGGTCGAGTTCAAAGTTACCGGGCGCCTGGACCCGTTGATTCCCAGCGTGTTGACGTCCTATTTCTTGCCTGCACACGAGACATTCGGCGCGATGTTTGCCAGCAAGGAGGACGTGACACGAGGCTGGCTGGATGCGCAGGGCCAGGACCGCATCGAGAAATCCGACATTGAAGAGAGTTCCGGCGGCGCTGCGGCGTGTTTCCTGCTGCCGTTCGGACGTCTTCCCGGACGTATCACCACCGAGACGATGCTGGGGTTGATGCTGGTCGCGGCGGGCGGGGCAATGGTCCAGGTATACGTTCTTCGCCAGCTTGCCGGGCGCGCCGGCGGCGTGTTCAGGCCGTTTCTGTCGGAACTGACAACGCGGCCGCGGTTGCTATTTGCCCTGCACCTGGCGCTCTACGGGGCGTTGTTTGCCGCGATGACGGGCGGATACCTGCACCCGCGGATAACGTGGAACGCCGTACGATTTACGCGAGACGTGTTTGCAGAGGGGGAGTTGGGCTACATCGGCCGCGCGTACGAGTCCGGAAACATCTTGATGGCCACTCTGGCGACGCTCAAACAGAATTACGTAATGGGGACATGTTTTTACACGGTATTGCCGTCGTTGATCATTCCATTCGCGGGGGTTTTCAAGAATCTGTTGAGTTTTTCCTTCGTGGGCCTTGTCATGGCGCCTTTGTGGACGGGGACGGCGGCCCAGAACACCTATCACAGCATCACGCTGACGCTTGAACTCGAGGCGTATGTGCTCGCGTCGTTCGCCGTCTGCGTGTTGCCTCTCCGGGTGTTTGAGGGGTTCCAAGGCGGTGCTTGGGCGACCCAATACGTGACGGGATTGCGCGTCATCGCGGGGGCGGTGGTTGTCGTCGGCGTGATGCTTGCCCTGGCAGCGGCATACGAGGCGACTACGCTGATTCTGCTGAACTGAGGATGAGCGAAACACAGACGCAACCGTCAGCTCGAACTGAGCCGTTTCCCGCTCGACGACATGGTTGCGAACCGTCTCGACGACGCCGGAGCTGAGGGGACCCTCGGACAGACGGCAGCGCAGGCGTCTGGCCTGCATCTTTCCAATTGGAGGCCTTGCGGCCGCAAGAGTGAATAATCATCGCGCCAGGGAATCGCCACCATACTGAACGGCCTCCGCGGGCAAGGGGGCGGGCAGGAGCGGTTCATGCGGCGCCGGGGTGCTTTATCTTGATGTCGATGGCGTATTTTTCGAGGAGTGCGGCGCCGGCGCCGTTGGCTATGAGGAGCACGTAGCGGCTGCCTACCTGTTCGCTGCGGACGATAGGGCAGGTGCGGACCGACGGGTGGATGGGCAGAACCCAGCGCCAGTCGTTTTCCATCACGAACAGAAACGCCGGGTTGTCGGATTCAAATACGCTGAGAAACGCGTTGGTTTCGCGGATCAAGGCGTTGCGGAACCGCTCGAGCATTTCGGGGGGGACCTCATCGTCGGCGGCGGTTCTCATGGCGGCCTCGAGGGCCTGCAATTCTTCCGGCGTGACCGTGTTGGCGATTTTGATGGGCACTTCTTCAACGGCGTCGGCAATGCTCTTCTTCATGCGTTTTTGGAGCTCGGCGTTCTCGCGCGGGTCGAGGGGCGGGTCCGTCTCCAGTTCGAGCAGGTCCGTGAGAACGGCAGTGTGAAAATGGTGGGAATAGAAAACGTATTCCTCGCGGGAGAATCCGACGGAATAGAGGTTGAATTGAGCGCCCGATTCGGCCAGAAGGCGGACAGGCTGGCAGAACTGGCGGGCGGATTTGAATTGATTGACCACGGGAAAGACGGCGAGGGCGGCAATGATGGCGAGTCCTGCGAAGTGGGCGGCGATCAGCGTGTGGAGCTGTTTCATGTCGGTGCGTGCCCAACGGCAGAGCGTGACGAGACCGAAAACCGCGGCGCATACGGAGAATGCCAGCAGGCTGGGGGACCACGCTTCGGGGTATTTTGAGAACCTCAATGCTAACGGTCCGGCAGCGGCGAGGAGGAGCGCGACGGCCCAGACCAGGCCGGTTCGCCGGCGCCAGATAGAGTGCTCGCTTTCCATGAGGTCGAGCACGCTGCGGGCGATGAGCACCGCCATTGCAGGGAACAAGGGCAGCAGATACAGGGCGCGTTTCCCGACACTGATGGAGAAGAAGATGAACGCGGGGACGGTCCAGCAGAGCAGGAAACGCATTTCGGCGCTTTCCTTGCGCCGTTTCCAGACGTAGTAGAGGGTCCAGGGCAGGAACAGAGTCCACGGCAGCCAGTCGACGGGGAGGGTTTCGAGATAGTACCAGGGCCATTGGGCCTTACTCACGCCAAGTAAGAACCGGCCGACGGTCTGGTGAAAGAGGTTCGATGCGATGGCTTCCTCGGCGGCCGTGGCGGCTTCGCGTGAGGCCACGATGCGGGCGGGGATAAGCCACAACCCGATCAGAAGCGCCACAGCGAGGATTCCCAGCACCCAATGCGTTTGCTTGCGCGATTCGGGACGTTTCCAATAGAACGAGAAAACGAGCAGCAGGGGGAAGATAACCCCCACGGGCCCCTTGGCATACATTCCCGCGGCGCTGCATGCGTAGAAGACCGCCAGCCAGACCGGGCGCCGCTCGTGATGCCATCGCCAGAACGCGTAGAGACAGCCTGTCATGAACGCGGTCAAGAGCATGTCGATCTGGGCGTGTGTCGCCTGCCACCAGAACCGGTTCGCGGTCATGAGGACCAGGGCGGACCAGAACGCGACCCGGGGTGTGTATAGCCGTGCGGCAAGCAAGTACGTAAGGGCAACGACCACGAGGGCCGACACGACAGAGGGAATGCGCGCTGAAATGGCCGAGACGTCGCCGAACGGTTTTGACACAGCGGCGATGGCCCAGAACAGCAGCGGGGGTTTCTCGAGATAGGGTTCGGCGTTGATCCGGAGTGTAAGACAGTCGCCGGACTCGAGCATCTCGCGTGCGACTTGGGCGTAGCGGGGTTCGTCGGCGGGCCACAGGTCGTGCGTGCCGATGGCCGGGACGAAGACCGCGGCTCCCAGGGTGAGAAGAAACAGCAAATGGGCGTGTTTCGCGTTCAATAGTCCTCTCCGCTGTCCAGAAACGGTTGGATTCAGAGCTTCCTGACGACGATGTTCCGGTACCAGACCTCGCCCCCATGGTCCTGGAGCATGAGCATACCCTGGCGGGGGAGTTCGGCGTATGGCGTGTCAAACTTCCCGAGAGGAACGGTCATCTTCGAGAAATCCGTGTGAACGACTCGCCACCCGTTCATGAAGACGACGACCTCGTCTCCCTGTACGGTGATATCGTATGAATTCCACTCGTTGGCCGGGCGCGACATGTTGAACATGGGAGTTACTACGTCGTAGATAGCGCCCGACCGGTTCTTGGTAGGTTTCTTGCCGTAATCCTCGAGTACCTGGACCTCGAACCCCCGAGCCAGGGGATCGCCGTGTTGGGCGCGCAAGAAGACCCCGCTGTTGGCGTTTCGGGCGACCTTGAACTCGAGATGCAGTTCGAAATCGCCGAAATCCTCGGCGGTGTATCCCACGTAGCGTAAGGGATACACGGTGCGCCCGAAAATGTGGAGGATGCCGTCCTTGATCTCGAAGATGTCCATGTCGTCGGTGACGTTTTTCCATGCGCCGGCTCGTTCTTCGTCGAGGAGATTGACCCAGCCGCCGCCTTGGGGAGGCGGCGTGGGTTGGCCCTCGGGGACGGGGTCCTTGCCCCAGAAGAACCAAAGGGCACATACGAGGAGAGCCATGAGCAGCGCGACGGCGGCGATTTCCACGAGGAGTTTACGTTTCATTGGTTATCCTTGCGCACATGCCAGGTCCCGTATGAGCCGTCCGGCCCCCTTCGGATTACGGCACGGAAGCGGGCAGAGCCGCCAGCCGCGCATTCGCTTGGCGCCGTCCCATTTCCGGCAACAGTATAGGTCAACCGGATGGGGTATAGACAAGCGGCCGCGTACGCCCTTGAAGGCCGGCAACCCCTGCGATATGAATGCCGCCGGTGTGCGTTTGTTGCGGCAAGTGCGCTATTCTTGTTGGCAAGTGTGCCCTGTTCCCGGGCAAGAAAGGACTGTAACCATGCGAAAGGTTATCACGATCCTCATGCTGGCCGTGTTGACAGCTCTGTGGGTGGATACAGTGTACGCGGGTGAGAAAGAGCCGCTGCCGCGTCCCGCAGGAGAGGTAACGTCCGTTCCGAGCGGCGAAGGCTGGGTGGACTTGTTCGACGGGAACAACGCCACGCTATGGAAGGTAGATGCCGAAAACCTGTTCGAGTTCCAAGATGGGCAGATGCACATTTTCGGGCACAAACCGACGCATTACATTCAATACACCGGAGACACCTATGGGGATTTCCAGGTGCATCTCGAGTTCAAGCTGACGGTGAAAGCCAACAGCGGGCTCATGTTCCGCGCCGCTCCCGAGGACCCCGTCTTCAAGGGTATGGAGATCCAGATCATCGATTCGTATGGAGAAGATCCCAACTACTCCAGTTGCGGAGCGTTGTACGACGTAGCGGCGCCCATGTTCAACATGGTGAACAAGACCGGCGAATGGAATTCCCTCGATTTGACGGTGCAGGGCAAGCACATCGTGGCGGTCGTGAACAATTGGAAAGTGCTGGACCTGGATGTTTCGAAGATGACGATGCCGATCGGCAAGTTTCCCACGCCGCTCAACGAGTTGCCTGTGACGGGAAGCCTGTTTCTGCAGGACCACGGAAACGAGGTGTGGTTCCGGAATATGCGCGTGAAGAAGCTGTGATTGCGCGGCGTGAAGTCAGGGGCCGGTGAGTCGGCGAAGCCGCCATGCGGCGTGTCGGGTTGGGCGGGGCTTTGCGCTCGCCGGCGGGGCCCGTCTATGTAGTCATTGGAATCCGGGAGGGGAAGAGATGGCTTCTGAATTCGACAACGCGTTGCTGCGTCTGCTGCTCGATAAGGTGCATGACGGGGTCTATTTCGTGGATACGGAACGCCGCATTCAGTTCTGGAACAAATCGGCGGAGCGCATCACGGGATATGCGGCGGAGGACGTGGGGGGGAAGTGTTGCGCGGACAATATTCTGGTGCACATTGACGAAGAGGGCAACCATCTGTGCAAGGGCATGTGCCCGCTCGCGGCGACGATATCGGACGGCCAAGTGCGGGAAGCACGCGTTTATCTGCATCACAAGAGCGGCCACCGGTTGCCGGTGCAGGTGACCGTTTCGCCCGTTTACGACCCGGAGGGGCGCATTCTGGGCGGACTCGAGACATTCTTCGATGCGACTCCGATGATGGCGGCCCTGGAGGAAACGGAGCGATTGCGGGAAGAGGCGCTGATCTGCCCGCTCACGGCCATTGGCAACCGCCGGTACGCTGAGCGTATGCTGGCCCAGAAACTGGATGAAATGGCGCGCGGCGGGACGTGTCTCGCGGTAGTGATGATAGACATTGACCACTTCAAGAAGGTTAACGACACCTTTGGGCATGATGTAGGCGACGTGGTTCTCAAGATGGTAGCGAGCACCATGAGCGCCGCCATGCGCAGCTACGACTTCCTGGCGCGGTGGGGCGGCGAAGAATTCATCGCCTTGCTCCCTTCTTGCGATGCCGCGAACGCCGTCCGGATCGCTAACCGGCTTCGCCGGCTGGTGGCTCACGCGAGCCACGATCTGAATGGAGACACGATCCGGGCAACGATCTCGGTGGGCGTGTATTTGTGCGGGAAGGGCGATACCCCGGCGTCCGCCGTCAAGCAGGCAGACCGAATGCTGTACGAAAGCAAACAGAACGGGCGCAACCGGGTCACGGTCAGCGGCTGACGTTGCCGTGAACGCAATGGCCGGGCGGGTCAGGTATAGGCTTCAGGCAGGCGTCTCCGTTCCCCTTCGACGTCGTCGAACCACGCGTCCAATTCACGCAGCATGCGCTCGGTGCGGGCGGGTTCCTCGGCGTTTCGGTCTTCGCGCTCAAAGGGGTCCTCGTCGACCTTGAAGAGCTGGGGCAGGGGCGGCGCGGGGATGTTCCGGACAGGTTCGGGCACGCCGGCGAGACCGTCGAACCGGCCATGGTTGTACTTGAGAGCACGGTCGATTTCGCAATCGGCCTGGGTGAGGGTCATTGCCTCGGCGATGCAGGGGCGGACCAGTTTCCAGTTGCCGTCGCGCATGGCGGCGTCGCAGGTTCTTACGGGGGTATAGCGGTTCCATTGCCAGAACCGGCGTGGCATGTCCGGCGCCTTTTCGGCCCGCAAGACCGGCAGTACGTCCACCCCATCGAGGGGCAACGGTCCTGGATGCCGTGCGCCCGCAACATTAAGCAGCGTCGGGAACCAGTCGCAGAAATGCACGAAGGCGTTGCAGCGCACGCGAGCGGGCAGACCGCCGGGCCAGCGCAGGATCATTGGTACGCGAATCCCGCCCTCGTAGACATTGCCTTTGCACCCGTTGAAGCTGCAGTTGTATCGGGTAGTGCATTCCTCGCCGTGACCGCCGAACTCCGGGCCGTTGTCGCTGGTAAACATCAGCAGCGTATTCGTGCTCAGACCGCACCGTTCGAGGGTTTCGACGATATGGGCGACGCCTTTGTCCATGCGGGCATTCATGCCGTAGATGGTGCTGACGGCCCGCGTGAGCCGGCCGGTTTCGGCAAAGGGCGCTTTCTCTTCCTCGGGGACTTGGTGAGGGAAATGGGGGGCATTGAACGTGACCATGAGAAAAAAAGGCCCGGCGTGATGGCGGCGAATAAAGCCGGCGGCTTCCTCTGCCAAGACATCGGTCAGGTAGCGCCCGTCCGCGTCGTGCAAACTGCCGTTGTAGTCCAGGCGCCATTGGTAGTAATCCTGCCATCCGCCCCGGAATCCCGCGAACTCGTCGAACCCCCGGCGGTTGGGGTGGTACCGGGGATCGAGAGCGCCGTTGTGCCACTTCCCGACCAGTCCGGTGGCGTATCCGGCGCGTTTGAGGGCGTCGGCGACGGTGACCTCGCGTAGCGCGAGCCGGTCGCTTCCCCTGCCCTCGAGGGTGTCGATAGCGCCGGTGCGGTGCGGATAGCGGCCGGTCAGGAGCGCGGCCCGCGCCGGGGCGCACACGGCGGAGGCCGAATAGTGCTGGGTGAGGCAGATGCCCTCGCTAACAAGGCGATCGAGGGCGGGCGTGCGGGGTGTGCCATCTCCGAAGACGCCAAAATCCCCGTAGCCCATATCATCGGCTACGATTAACACAATGTTCGGTCGCGTCACGATTCTTCCCCTTATTCGGCGGATAGAAGCGGGATGAACACTACAATGCCAGTTCGCCCTTGAGAAAATCGATGGTGCGGCGCAAACCGTCCAGCAACGAGATTTTGGGTTCCCATCCCAGGACACGGCGCGCTTTGCTGATATCGGGTTTGCGCTGGCGAGGGTCGTCTTCAAACGGTTGGGGGACGCAGACGATCGCGCTCGAACTTCCGGTCAACTCGATGATCATCTCGGCGACCTGCAGCACGGTGTATTCCTCGGGCGTGCCTAGATTCACGGGGCCGGTTTCGTCGGAGAGCAGGAGACGGACGAAGCCGTCGACCAGGTCGGAAACGTAGCAGAAGCTTCGGGTTTGTTGCCCTTCCCCGTATACGGTCAACGGTTCTCCCCGAAGGGCCTGACAGGCGAAGTTGGTAACGATGCGGCCGTCGTCGGGCCGCATGCGGGGCCCGTAGGTGTTGAAGATGCGCACGATCCGGGTATCGAGGCCGCAGGCCCGGTGGTAGGCCATGGTTGCCGCTTCTGCGTACCGTTTGGACTCGTCGTAGACGCTTCGCAGCCCCGTGCAGCTTACGTAGCCCCAGTATTCTTCCCGTTGGGGGTGGTGTTCGGGCGGCGGATCGCCGTAGACCTCGGAGGTGCTTGCAAGAAAGAAACGCGCGCCCTGTGCGTGAGCCAAATCGAGCATGCAATGGGTGCCGAAAGAGCCCGCCCGCAAGGTTTGCAAGGGCAGGGTTTTGAAATCAGGAGGGCTTGCCGGCGATGCCAGGTGCATCACGCAGTCCACGCGTCCGTTGCACGTAAAGGGGAGGGTGACGTCGTGTTCGAGGAAGTGGAACCGCGGGTTGGAATCGAGGTGTCTGATATTCTGGAGGCGGCCGGTGAGAAGATTGTCGACCGCGGTCACTTCCCACCCCTCGTCGAGCAGCCTGTCGCACAGATGGGACCCTATGAACCCCGCTCCGCCGCTTACGATGACGTGTGACATTCCTTTCCTCCCCGTTCTCGCGCTATTATCCCTGTGGCTGGGGTGCTATGCAACGAGCGCGTATTTCTTACAAGACGGCCCCCCGCGCCTGGGAAGGAAGAGCAGTGAAATGCAGGGTTGCGATCCTCTCGGACATTCATTTCGATACGGATGGCCGAGACTCGAGTAAGCGGCAATTCTCGCGAGGGAAGGAGCTGTTTGCGGAGGCCGTTCATTTCGTCAACGAGCGCATCTCGCCTGACGTAGTGCTGGTTCTGGGGGACCTGGTGGATGCCGGAGAAACCGGCGAGGGTTTGCGGTGCTTGCGGGAACTGCGGCCGGAGGCCGACCTCATCGAGGCGCCGGTTCTGGCGATTCCGGGCAATCACGATCCCGGGCCGGAGGCCTTCTACACGGTGTTTGAGCCGCTTCCCCGATGGCTTGATGTCAAGGGAGTGCGGTTCGTGCCGTTCGTGGATCCCGAGGCGCCGGAGTACAATGCGTACCGGCCCGCGGAATCCCTTCGGCGGCTTGAGGAGGCCCGGGCCGGTTTCGACGGGCCGATAGTATCGGTTCAGCACGTGCCATTATTTCAGCCGGGCGCGTGCAGTTGTCCGTACAATTACACCAATGCTTTGGAGATTCTGGATATGATGCGGGCGACGGGGGTGGGGTGTGCCATCAGCGGCCACTACCATCCGGGCGTTGAAATCGCGCACGCCGGCGGCATCGTCAGCATTGTTAATCCAGCACTTTGCGAGGAGCCGTTTCGTTTTCTGGAAGTGACGTTGACGTGCGGGGCCGTCGCAGTGCGGGGGCACGCATTGCCGTAGCCGCCGCGGGCCCGCGGGGCGCGACGTTTCTCGCGCAAGCCTCGAGGTCGACTCAACCTTGTGTGCAGCGTGGTCAACTGCTGCGTCATTGCCGGCCGCGGGAGGCGTTGGGTAGCCTATCAGTAGTAGAAGAAGGGCCTGCCGGCATGAACCGCCCGGATAGTCCCGTTACCGGCCTTATCGCGCCGGTCCAAGCGAAAGAACACGGAGCACATGCAATTCCTTGAAGCGTTAAGAGATCGGATTCTGGTTGTTGACGGCGCCATGGGTACCGAAATTCAGGCCCGCGGGCTTACGGACCGCGATTTCGGCGGGGCGGAATTCCGTATGCTCTCGGACATAATCACGTTCTCGCGGCCGGACGTTCTGGCTGATATTCACCGTCACTATTATGCGGCCGGGGCGCATGCCGTCGAGACCAATACCTTCGGGGCATCCCCTTTCCGGCTGAGCGAATACGATTTTCGCAAGGTGGAACTGAAGCATTTCGCGTCGCTGCCCTTCGATGCCGATATCCGAACGATTTCGTACGAGGACCTGGCGTACCGGCTAAACGTTCGCGCCGCACAGATTGCGTGCGAAGCCCGGGAAAGCTACGCGAAAGACGCCGCGTACGACGGGCGGCCCTTGTACGTCATCGGTTCCGCGGGTCCGTCTAACCGGGTGGTTTCGAGCACGGAAGCGAACCTTAAGCGGGCCACCTTTGACGAAATAGCGGCGAATTTCCGCGTTCAAGTGCTGGGTCTGGTGGATGGCGGCGCCGATGCCGTGCTTTTCGAGACCCAACAGGACATTCTGGAAACGAAGGCCGCCGTGATGGGCGCGCTCGACGCCATGAGAGAACGGGGCAAGCGGCTACCCATCATGTGCCAGGTGACGGTAGACGCCTTTTCGAAGATGCAGATCTTCAACACGGATATCCACGCTGCCCTCGTGACGGTGGCGGGTATCGGCATAGACACGTTCGGCATAAACTGCAGCATCGGTCCCGACCTGATGGCCAGAACCGTCGAGAAGATCGCGCGCTATTCGCCGTTGCCCATATCGGTCATCCCGAATGCGGGGTTGCCCGTGTCTGAAAACGGCCGCACGGTTTTCAAGTTCCCGCCGGAGGAAATGGCGGAGCACCTGGTCCGGTACGTGCGCGAATTTGGCGTCAGTATTATCGGCGGGTGTTGCGGGACGACCCACAAGCACACCGAGGCCATGGCGGCGGCGGTCGCGGGCCTGCGGCCCACTCCGCGCGAGCCCGAGCGCACGGTATTCGTCTCCGGCCCGCAACAGACGGTGGCGCTGGACAGTTCCGCCGGGCTTATCACGATCGGCGAGCGGCTGAATGTGCGCGGTTCGAAGATGGTTCGCGAAGCCGTCGAACGGGACGGCCCCATCGAGCACAACGTCCTCGAAGAGGTCATCCGCGAACAGACCGTGGACCTGGGTGTGCGGATAATCGACGTATGCATGGACTCGAACGTCGTGAACACGGCTGCCGCTCTCACGGAGGTGGTCCACAGGCATACGGCCGATTTCAACGGCGCGATGAGCCTGGATTCGTTCGCGATAGACGCGCTTGTGGAGGCCGTCAAGGTCTATCCGGGCAGGCCCATCATCAACTCGATATCGATGGAGGAGGCCGCGGAAGGCCAGACCAAGGCCGACGTGATACTGACAGCGACGGCCGCGCATCATCCTGTCTATATCGCGCTGGCGACGGGGCCGGAGGGGCCCGGGGCCACGGCGGAACAGAAGATCGCGTTGGCGAAGCAGGTGGTGGACTGCGCGGCAAGGCACGGCGTCACGCCCGACCAGCTCTTGATCGACATGAACGTGTTCCCCATCGGGTCGGAGTCCCGGGAAGGGGCGAATTTCGCGCTGGAATCTCTCGAAGCCATTCCCGGCATCAAGGCCATTGACGCGCGCCTGGTCACCACATGCGGGGTAGGCAACCTGACGAACGGCCTTGCCGCCAAGCCGTATATGCGCAAGGTCTTGACATCGGTATGGCTGGACGAGGCGCGAAAGCGCGGGCTGGACGCGGCCATCATCAATCCCAACCACTACGTTTTCGTGCAGGATCTGGACCCGGAGGACTACAGGCTGGGGCTGCGGGTGATCCTTGAACACGACATGGACGCTTTCGAGGAGTTGGAGGACATTGCCGACCGCAAGAAGGGCGTCGAAGCGCGCCGGCGGTCGTCGTACGACGGCCTGGAAGCCGAGGACGCCATCTGCGAGAAGATCAAGGACGGCTATAAAGAGCGGGCGGACGGTGTCGTCGAGGTGGGCGGGAACAGTTACGCGCACATGGATCGTATCGTCGTGCAAACGGCGGAAGTGATTCAGCGCCGCGACCCTCTCGAGTTCATCAACAGCTACCTGATGAAAGCCATGAACGAGCTTGGCGATGGCTTTGCACGCGGGGAGGTTTCGTTGCCGCATCTGCTCAAGTCGGCAGACGTGATGAAGCAGGTCATGGGATTTCTCGAGGCGTACATGAGACGGTCGGCCGGGATCGACGTGCACGACAAGGTCGAATACAAGGGTACGGTCGTGCTCGGAACCGTCCACCAGGACGTCCACTCGATAGGCAAAGATCTCGCAAAGACGCTCTTTGAGAACTACGGGTACCGAGTAATCGATCTGGGCGTGATGACGCCTCTCCAGGCGTATATCGACGCGGCGAAAGAATACAACGCCACTGCGATCGGCATGTCGGCCCTCTTGGTGCAGACCTCGAACCACATGATTGCGGTTTCCCGCATGATGGAGGAACAGGGCATCGCGGAGGTGCCGGTTCTGGTGGGAGGCGCGCCGGTGAACTGGCGGCACGCGGCGTACGTTGCCATGGCCGGTCACGAAGATCCGGCGCAGCTCCGGTCCAACGTGTTCTATTGCCCCACGGCCATGGATGGCGTGAACGTGATGAACAAGTGGGTGGGCACGCGGGAGCGCGCCGCCATCCTGGAACCAAACCGCGAGAAGCTGCTCGCGAACCTTGAACGCGCGGAGAAGATGCGCGGCGAGGAGACACGTCTGTTGCGGGACCTTGCGCCCCGGGCCATCAGCTTTGAGAAACACCGCGTACCGGATTCGCCGCGGTTCCGTTGCGAGGTATTACGCTATTCGCTGCGGCAGCTGGCGCCCTACCTGGACACCAGGACCTTGTTTGGTTTGAACTGGAAGTTTGGCGGCACCGTGGGCCGTGAGAAACGCGGCGAGACCGCCGAGAAGCTCGGGGCGCTCTTCGAGGAATGGATCGACAAAGCGGACAAGGGCAAGTGGATTGTTCCACAGGGCGTATGCGGCATCTACCCCTGCCAATCCGACGGTGATGAGGTCATTGTCTACGAGCCGGAGGATTTCGGCGTGGAAGTCTGCCGTTTCGGGTTCACGCGGGTGGTCGGGTCGCGGCGCAAAGACACCATTTGCGCGGCCCAGTACTTCTACCCGCGCGCGTCGGGCAAAGTGGACGCCATCGGCGTCCAGCTCACGACCAGCGGTCCCCAGGTCGAGGCTCAGATTGCCGCGTTCAAGGCCGAGGGCAACTCCGAGGCCGTGTTGTATCTGCAAGGGCTGTCGGATCGCGTCGCGGAAGATATGGCTGACCGGGTGCATGCCATGCTGCGCGACCGTATGGGGGCCGCGCCGGACCAGGGAATCCGGTGGTCGCCCGGGTATCCGGCCATGGCCGATTCGCATTACAACAAGACGATTCTCGCCCTCTTGGGCGCGACGGAGCGGGTGGGCGTCCGCGTTACGGATGCGGGCGAGTTCGCTCCTACGGGCAGCACCGCGGCGGTGGTGTGTTTCCATCCTGACGCACGGTATACGTGATCAACCGCGGGCAAAGGCCTGACCTTGAGCAGGGCGGGCCCTCTTGCCGTCCATTGGCTCGCCCGGCCGGGGCGGTTCCATGCCGATTCAGTTCCGGACCACGACGAACTCGGTTTCTACGGTCTCATCAACAATATGAAAGAGACGGTAGCCCTTTTCGGGGGTCTTATCGAAGTTATCGCGGGTGGAGGAGCAGCATGCGGTGGTCGTGAACAGGATGCCATTCTGTTCTTCGACCTGGTTTCCGTGATAGTGACCCGCGGCGACCAGTTTGAGGTTGTGTTGCGCGAACATGCCGAGGACGTCGTCCGCATTCTTGACGCGATACGCCTTTGTGTTGGGATTGAAGGGATGATGGGCGAAGAGCGCGATTGGCCGTCCGCGGTTCACTTTTCCGAGGGTCTTCCCGAGCCAGTCGAGTTCGCTGGGCGGGATGGTCACGTCGCTCTCCGACCCCTCGCACGAATTCAGCCCGATGAACAGCCAGCCCTCTTCTCCCTCGTCCCAATGGACGGGGCCGTAGGCCGTGGTGAAGTTGCCGAATATGTCTTTGGCCCTCATGTCGACGTCGTGGTTTCCGGGGATGGCCAAGCAGGGTTTTTCAAGGCGGTCGAGCGCCACCTTTGCAAGTTTGAGTTCTTCGTAGCGGCCGCCCGTAGAGATATCGCCCAGGACTACCGTGAACTGGACCCTCTTGTCCGAATTGATGCTTTTGACGGCCTCGTTGACGATGCCGGCGCTCTTGGTATCGAGGACGTGGAGGTCGTTGATGGCGGCCACCGTGAAATTGCCGCCCCCGAAACTCGGTTTGAGCCGGGCGAGGTTGATATCCGGGACGATTTTCTTGACCTTGGCGCACGAGGCGAGTCCCAGCGCCGCCGTGAGTCCGAGGAACTGTCTGCGCGTGAATCTCATGCGTTCGCTCCCCCGATGTGAGTGGTGTCGCTCCTTACGCTCCGCCTATTTCTGGTATAACCTCATTCAAGTCCCATTTCTTCCCATTGTTTCCTCTGGACCGCAATGAAGTCAACTGGACGTTTCGCCGTTTGCGGGGCAACAGGGAGGCGCGGAACGCAAACCGGGCAGGCGTCATGAGAGCGGCTTCCTGTTACGCTCTGCGCGCGTTGTACATTGCGGGCGTGACGTGCGAGAATTTCGAGGGCGGCAGGCGCTCGAGCTGGCCGAGTCAAGGCCGAGCGCGGACGTTGTCTGGTGTCGGCCTCCGCCCATGTTGTTCGAAAGGAAACCCGTTGGTGGCGGATGATGTCATTTCCCATAGCCGTGCGTTTCTCTCGAGAAGGGAAACCTGGCGCATGTTTGACCGCATCGTGGGGTGTTACGATTTTCTGAACCGCGTCTTGTCTTTGCGGCGCGACGTTGCCTGGCGCAGGCAAGTGGCGCGCATGCTGCCGGACGGCGAGGAACTGCGAATCCTGGACTTGGCCACCGGCACCGGCGACATGCTGCTCGCCATCCTTGACGAAAGGCCGCGTGCCCGGCCGGTTGTGGGGCTGGACATGGCGGGCAAGATGCTGTCGAGGTGCATGGAGAAGCTGCGTAGCCGTCAAACGGCCGGTTCCGTGCACGTAATTCGCGGGGATGCCGCCTCCATTGCGCTAAGGAGCGGCATTTTTGATGCGGTCACCATGGGTTTCGGCATTCGGAACATGGAGGATATCGTCGGGGTGTTGCGTGAGGCGCGGCGGGTCTTGAAACCCGGAGGCCGTTTGCTGATCCTCGAGTTTTCGATGCCCCGGCGGCCTGTGAGGTGGGTGCATCTCTTCTATCTGCGTCATGTCATGCCGCGCATCGCCGGGTACGTCTCAGGGGACAGCGCTGCCTATGAGTATCTCGATCGCACGATAGAGAGTTTTCCGTGCGGCGAAGCCTTTTGCCAACTCATGCGTGACGCAGGCTTCCGAAATGCCCGCGCGATGCCCCGGACGTTTGGTATCGCGACGATCTATCAAGGCGAGCGTCAGGTCGGCATGACATGAAAGGGAAGGAGCCGCACTTGAAGGCGCTCGAGCCGGATAGCGCGAAGGACATGTTGGCATCGCTGGTATGCCAGGCGGTACGGACTGCCTGTACCGGTCTCCCGGCGTTCCCCCAGGGGCTTCGAGTCGAGGCGCCCATCGCGTATACAGACGCGCTGGCATGGCTCCGCGCGCAGGAGGCCGGCGCCCGTATCTACTGGGCAGACCGCGAACATACGGTCCAGGCCGCAGGAACGGGGGTCGCGGACGCCATTACCTCGAATGACGGACACGTTGAAACCGTGTTTCCCGAGCTGCAGCGTGACTTGGCGTCGGCGCATCCCAATCTTCGATATTACGGAGGCATGGCGTTCGATCCCTCGAATAGGACCTCCAGTGAATGGGCGCCGTTCGGCACCTACCGTTTCGTATTGCCGCGGTTTCAACTCGAGAATCACGGGACGCATTCCTACCTGGTGTGCAATATTCTTCTTCGGAGCGGTGACGACTGCAACCGGGTACGCGGTGAAGCGCTCGAAGGCCTGGATGCGCTCGTTTTTCCCGAGGATACCTCGGCGGACGCGATGCCGCCTCCCCGGCAGCGGGTCGATATCCCTGACCTGGCGGGTTGGACAGCGGGCGTGCGGGAAGCCTTGCGGGGCATCGGGCGAGGGGATATCGGGAAGGTAGTTCTGGCCAGACGCTCCGTGTTCGCGTTCGATGCGCCGATGGACCCTTTGGCCCTGCTCGCGCGGATTGTGGCGCGGACGGCTGCCACATACCAGTTCTATTTCGAGCCCGAGCCCGGGACCGCGTTTCTGGGCGCCACCCCGGAACGGCTGTACAGCCGGCATGGCCGCCATGTTGAAAGCGAAGCCGTTGCCAGTACCCGGCCGCGAGGCGCTACCGAGGCGGAAGACGATGCCCTGGCCCGTGAATTGCTCACGAGCGATAAGGACCGCCGCGAACACGCGTTCGTGGCTCGGGCAATCCGCGAGGCGCTCGACGGCCTGTGCAGGAGCGTGTACGCCGCTTCTGAGATATCCGTGCTGAAGCTGCCCAAGTGCCAACATCTCATCTGCCCGTTGGAGGGGATCTTGAGGGAGAATATTTCGGATGCGGCCGTAATGCAGGCATTGCATCCGAGCCCGGCGGTGGGCGGCATGCCGACGGACAAGGCGCTGGCCTGCATTCGGGAACACGAACCCTTCGACCGGGGCTGGTACGCGGGACCGGTGGGATGGGCCGGACCGGAATCCGGCGAGTTTGCGGTGGCGATACGCTCGGGGCTGGTGCATGGGAACACCCTGTCGTTATACTCTGGCGCGGGAATCGTCGACGGTTCCACGCCAGAGGGTGAATGGAGTGAAATCGAAACCAAGCTGAGCAACGCGCTGGGCGCACTCACCGGACACAATGACTGAAACCGCCGAGACGCTGAACCAACTCTGGGCCGGCCTGCTGGTCGAGGAGCTGGTGCGCAACGGCGTGGACACGTTTTGCATTTCCCCCGGTTCCCGCTCCGCGCCGCTTGCGCTGGCGGCAGCGAGGAACGCCGGCGCGCGCTCCGTAACGCATTATGACGAACGGGGCGCGGGGTTTTTCGCCTTGGGGTATGCCCGGGCCTGTGAGAGACCGGCTGCGCTGATTTGCACGTCGGGAACGGCCGCCGCCAACTATTACCCGGCGATTATCGAGGCGGCCCTGTCGCGCATCCCCATGATTGTGCTCACGGCCGACCGTCCTCCCGAGCTGCTCGATACAGGGGCGAATCAAACGATATGCCAGCCCGGGATGTTCGGTTCGTACACCCGCTGGCGCTTTGATTTGCCGTGTCCGAGCCGGGCGATCCCCCCGTCGTTTGTGCTGACGACGGCCGACCAGGCTGTACAGCGTGCCAGGATTCCCGAGAGAGGCCCCGTGCATCTCAACTGCCCGTATCGGGAACCGTTGGTCTCCAGTGATGGGGGAGCCGGGCTGGATGTCTGGGCTGACTCACTTTGGCGTGCGTCCAACGAGCCCCGCACGTCCTACGCGCCCGTGTGCCGGAGCGTGAGCAAGGAGGCCGCGCTTCTCCTCGGCGCGGCGGCGAACGAAGCGCACAGGCCTGTCATCGCAATAGGCCAACTCGACCGTGCAGACGAGCGCGGCGCGGCCGTGTCGCTGGCACGTAAACTGGAATGTCCCATCTTGCCGGGGGTAGCTTCGGGGCTTCGGCTGGGGTTCGAGGCCGAATTCGCCATAAGCCATTTCGACGTGTTGTTGTCTTCTCCTGAAATTGCGTCACGATTTGCGCCCGACCTCTTGATTCATTTGGGTGGATCGATGGTTTCGAAATGGTTCCAGACGTGGCTTGAGCGCGTTCGGCCGCGTCACCACGTGCGGATAGCGGATCATCCCGGGCGCGACGACCCCGGCCATACGGTCACGTTACGAATCGAGGCGGACATTCCCCGCGCATGCGAGGTGCTATCTACCGCGGGCCTCAAGGTGAAAGACTCCTTGTGGCTGGAGTACATGCGCGAGTGCGAGAGGCGCGTCGCGGGCTCGCTGGACGCGTATTTCGCCGCAGACCGTGGTTTGACGGAGCCGGCGATCGCGCGCTGTATCGCAGGGCTCGTGCGCGAATCGGACGGGTTGTTCCTGGGCAACAGCATGCCCGTCCGGGACACGCAACGTTATACGCAGGCAAACGGGGCCCGGCCGGTGGTTTTCGCCAACCGCGGTGTAAGCGGCATCGACGGTAACATCGCCACGGTGGCGGGCGCGGCGTTCGGCGCCAAACGCCCCATCACGGCGATTCTCGGCGATCTGGCGGCGCTTCACGACCTGAACAGCCTGGCTTTGTTGCGTGAAACGCGCACGCCCGTGGTTCTTGTGGTGCTCAACAACGACGGCGGGGGCATTTTTCATTTTCTACCGGTAACCGCGCACCAGGAGGCCTTTGAACCGTATTTCGCGACACCCCACGGTCTTACGTTTGAATCTGCCGCGGGCATGTTCGGAGTGGCGTATGCGAAACCGGACTCGCTCGCGGCGTTCAGGGATGAGTACATGGCAGCGCTTGAACGCTCTCAATCCACCCTTATCGAAATCCGGACCAGCCGTGCGGAAAATGCGGTGCTGCACGAAACGATTGATGCGCAGGCGCTCGATGCTCTTCGAGCCTGACGCAAGACCGGGCAGAAGGCCATGACACGCGAACTGCATTACGTTGTGCTGAACCCAACCGGGAACGTGACGGTCCTGTTCCTGCACGGCTTCATGGGTTCCGGCGAGGATTGGCGTCTCATTGCGCAAGACTTGTCGCGCGCCTGCCGCTGCGTTCTCATTGACCTTCCGGGTCATGGGTATACGCCGGTGCGCAGCGATTCCGCCGCGTACACCATGGCGGCGGTGTCTCGCGACGTGATGCATCTGATGGACCGCGTGTCGCCGGGACGCTTCTTCGTTGTGGGTTACTCGATGGGCGCCCGGCTCGGGCTCTATCTAGCCGTGGAATATGGTGAGCGCATCGAGGGACTGATCATGGAATCGGCCTCGCCGGGTCTCCGCACCGAGAGGGAACGTGCCGAGCGCCGGGAACGCGATGACCGCCTCGCGGAGGAGCTGGAGACAGGGAATTGGGAGACGTTTCTCCGTCAGTGGTATGCCAGGCCCCTGTTTGAAACCCTGCGCAAGCACGGCAGCCGGTTCGAGGAATTGCTCGAGCGCCGGCGCATGAACAATCCCCGCGAACTGGCGAGGGTCCTGCGCGGGATGGGTACGGGGGCCCAGCCTTCGCTGTGGGATGCGTTGCACGGAATAGCCGCCCCCGTCTTGCTCGTCGTTGGGGAACGCGACCCGAAATACCGCACTCTCGCCGAGTCGATGTGCGAGATGATCCCCCGCGCGGCGATGGCGGTCATGCCCGATGCGGGGCACAACGTGCACTTCGAAAAACCCACGGACTATACTAGGCTCTTGCAGGGTCTGCTTGATGATCTGCGCGAAGGCGCCGCGCTGTAGCCGTTGTGCCCCAAAATCCGGGAGTTGTATGTATGTTGAGCGTTCAATGGAAGTCCGCGGGCGAGTTTACGGATATCACGTACGAGAAGGCGGAAGGGATAGCGAAGATCACTATCAACCGGCCGGAGGTGCGGAATGCGTTCCGGCCGCTGACTGTCGACGAGATGTCGAAGGCCCTTTCGGATGCCCGGTTTGACGATGCTATCGGGGTAATCATTCTCACGGGCGAGGGCGAGAAGGCATTCTGCTCAGGAGGCGACCAGAGAATCCGGGGCGAGGCGGGGTACGTCGACAAATCGGGCCGGCACCGCCTGAATGTTCTCGATTTTCAGCGCCAGATGCGGACCTGCCCCAAGCCCATCATCGCCATGGTAGCCGGCTATGCCATCGGCGGGGGGCACGTCCTTCACGTGATGGCCGACTTGACCATCGCCGCCGAAAACGCCATCTTCGGGCAGACCGGCCCGAAAGTGGGCTCGTTTGACGGGGGCTATGGGGCCAGCTACCTGGCCCGGATCGTGGGGCAGAAAAAGGCCCGCGAGATCTGGTTCCTGTGCCGTCAGTACACCGCCTCGGAGGCGCTGGATATGGGGCTCGTCAACGCAGTCGTGCCTTATGAGCGGCTCGAGGAGGAAACCGTGCAGTGGTGCCGCGAGATATTGCGCAACTCGCCGACCGCGCTGCGGTGTCTCAAGGCCGCGCTGAATGCGGATTGCGACGGCCAGGCAGGGCTCCAGGAACTCGCCGGGAACGCGACGCTCCTGTTCTACCAGACGCCCGAGGCGCAAGAGGGCCGGGATGCGTTCAATGAGAAACGGCCGCCCGATTTCAGCAAGTATCCGAGGTATCCGTAGAGGAGCGAGGCCCCAATGCCGGGGTTACGGGCCGCCTCATGCGGTTCAAAGCACTATGGCTGACGGATTCACACACGCTGACGCCTGGATAGAAGCGGCGCGCCCCAAGACGCTTGCGGCGGCCGTCTCCCCCGTTTGCGTCGGCACGGCTATCGCATTTCCCGACGGAGGCATTCATCTGCCCGCGGCGATGTGCGCGCTCCTCGGGGCGGTGCTGATCCAAATCGCCACGAATTTCGCCAACGACTATTTCGATTATCTGAAGGGGGCCGACACCGCGGAACGGAAAGGTCCGCTTCGCGCGGCGCAGTCGGGGCTGGTCAAGCCTGTCCATGTGCTGCGCGCTTCCATGGTGACGTTTCTGCTCGTTTTCCTGCCGGGCACATACATTGTGTGGCGGGGGGGATGGCCTTTCATCGCCATCGGGCTGCTTTCGATTGCGTCGGGCATTCTCTATACGGCGGGACCATATCCACTAGGGTATACCGGTCTTGCCGACTTGTTTGTGCTGGTGTTCTTTGGGCCTGTGGCTGTCGTCGGGACGTATTACCTGCAGACGCTCGAGTTGCGCGGCGCGGCGCCATTTGTCGCGAGTCTAGGCCCCGGCCTGCTCTCGGTGGCCTTGCTTACCGTGAACAATCTGCGGGACGTGGACGAAGACCGCAAGGCGAACAAAAAGACCCTGGCCG
>Ga0209606_1000516_pt1 | contig 57096 bp, 53 predicted proteins | sample AD_UKC057_MetaG_FD_184412 | JGI IMG/M metagenome (GOLD analysis project Ga0209606, IMG submission 184412) | Active sludge microbial communities of municipal wastewater-treating anaerobic digesters from USA - AD_UKC057_MetaG (SPAdes) (version 2) | ecosystem: Engineered > Bioreactor > Anaerobic >... | reverse complement strand
CATGGGAGAGCTCTTCCTGTGCCTGTGCCCTCATCCAGTTTGCAAATCCCTTGAAGCTTATTGATTCAAAATAACTTGACATTGAAAGGTACAGGTATGAAGAATAAAGTTCTGCATTCACCTGCTCATTCAATGCTTTTTCTATTCTATAATTAATCATATCCTCACCTACATCCTAATTCTTTATGTTTATTATATATCTCATCAGCCAGCTTATCCAATGACCTGAAGTCCTCTTCCTTTGGATAACCTTTGATATACACTGGCTCGATTATTTCAGCTTTAATGTTTGTGATCATTGCCTTTAGTACTTCAACTGTGTTGCATCCCCAACCGTAAGATCCTATTATTGAAATGAACTTTGTCTTTGGCCTTACAGCATTCAAAAGGTATGTGGCATTGTATGCCAATGGGTGTGGACCAACTAGCATAGCAGAGGCGCCAACTACAACGGTAGCAGCATCAACAAGGGACATCAATAGCTCGCCCGCATCTGCACTCTCAAGATTGAAGGGTTTTACTTCAACACCTTTTTTGCTTAAGACTTCTGAAAGATATTCTACCATAGCCTTTGTGCTGCCATGCATCGAGACATATGGAATAATAACCTGATTCTTCACCGAATCGCTTGACCAGTCCTTGTAGGCTTCAATGATTAAAGATGGATCGTTGTACAATGGCCCATGGCTTGGGGCAATAATCTCAATCTGTAAGTTTTCAATCCTCTGGAGGTGTTTTACAACATTTGTCCTGAAAGGCATCATAATCTCAGCATAGTATCTTTTTGCAGAAAGGTATACTTCCCTCTCATCCAAAACAAAAAGCTGACTTGTAGCATAATGGGAGCCAAGGAAATCACATGTGAAAAGTATTTTGTCTTCCTTTAGGTATGTGAACATCGTATCTGGCCAATGAACCCAAGGGGCAATCATGAACTGAATCGTTTTGTCACCAAGGGAGATCTCGTCATTGTCCTTTACAACGATGAATTTCTCCTCAGGTAACATCAGGAACGACTGCAAGAGATCCTTGCATTTAGAGTTCGTCACAACTTTTGCTTTTGGGTAGGCGTCAAGAATTTTTGGAAGGCTACCTGTATGGTCCTGCTCCGCATGATTTGCTATGATGTAATCAAGATTTTCTATGCCAGCCATCTGAAGTGTTTTTATCAGGTAATCCTCTTTCCCAAAGTCAACAGTTTCTATTAAAACGGATTTTTCACTTCCCTTTATCAAATATGAGTTGTAAGTTGTCCCATGCGGAGTTGGGATTAGCGAATCAAAGACTCTCCTATCCCAATCAATGTAACCTACCCAGTATATGTTCTTCTTTATGGGCTTTGGGGCCATTCAATCAGTTCTCCTTTTTCTTAAACTGGCTCTTACTTGCGCCACAGACTGGGCATGTCCAGTCACTTGGAAGATCTTCAAAAGGTGTTCCTGGTGGTATACTTCCATCTGGGTCACCTTCTGCTGGATCGTAGATATACCCGCAAACTGAGCAAACATATTTGTCCATTTTATTCCTCCTCATTTTTGTTGTATCTAAAAACTTATAAAAATTATCATTAAATCTAAGGGCCCGCATGCATCATAGGCCAAGAATCGTCATAACTCTCAAATCTTTCTGAGTTTTCCTTCTCTATTTCTAAAAGCCTGAAGTGGCCCATTTCCATATCAGCTATGTAGTTCAGCATATTGTAGATTTCCTTTTGTTCCTTGAATCTCAGTGAAAACTTTTGATAGAAATTGTATGCTGCAACTTCTGCGTTCATTGCTTGTTGGAGTACTTCGCTTATTGGCATGGTCTCATCATCTACCTTGATTTCTGGAAGGGGCACTGGAGACCTATCTGGAATTTTAATAGACTCACCCGGATAACTTTTCTTGAAGAACCCTTCAAAGTATATCCTGTGTTTTTCTTCCTCATTTGCCAAAAAATTCATTTTGTCCTTCAAAACGGCATTCTTCACAGATTCTTTTATTTTAAGATAAGCTGCTCTGCTATCAATTTCACTCTTTATTGAAGTTAGTATGAGGTCCTTCGTTGAATACATTCCAAGATTTATTCCAGTAGGCATTTTATCAGATGTTTTTATAATCCGTTCTATAAAAGTCTTTTGCGAATTTTAAATAGATGATTTTTGATTTACTTTTATCAAAATAAGAGAATTATTTTAAAAGATAAATTAGAAAAATAAAGATTATTTTTTTACTACCTTTTCTTCCTTGAGTACCTTTTTTGCAATTATAAATACAACAAGTGCCAAGATTACAAAATTAATTATCTGGGCCAAGAATGATCCCCATTTTAGGGCTATAGGGCCGATATTGAGAGTTGCTTCTTGCCACCCTCCGCCAGGCATAAAAGGTGTTATTATTGGCATTATTATATCATTTACAAAAGAGTTTACAAGTGAAGTTGAAGCTGCGGCCATAATGAATGCAACAGCAACGCCTATTACCTTATACTCCTTCAAAAAGTCCATAAATTCCTGCATTATACCCATATAATCACCAATCCGTATGTAAGAATTATGTTTAAAAGATTAACCTATTAAATTATTTGAATATCTCTTTCGTTTCTTTGTACCAGAGGACGATATCCAGATGGTCCATTGGGATACCAACTTCATCTGAGAACTGCCTTAAAATACCTTCAAGTTCTAGATATTTTTTCGGAGGCATCGAATCAGGTATTTTATCTATTACGCCGATTAATTTCATGTTTTTCAGGATGTGTCTGTCTAATATTGCAAGATCTCTACCCTTTCCAATATTCCTCAAGAAATGGCTCGCCTCCTTGTGCCCCATACCCTTGACATTTTTTACAAGCCATTCCCTTATCTCAAAAGGCGTAGCTCCATTTTCTATTATTTTTTTAACTGATATTTTTCCATCTAATTTGAAAAGCTCCCTGACCTCAACAATATACTTCGCTTTCTTATATTTGAATCGGACTCCATAAAGGCAATCTAGGATCTCTTCTTCTGTCCCGCTAATCAACGCATCCTTTTCTTTCAAGGTGCAAATAGAGCCCCAGCACATCTTTGCTTTGGACTGTGGTGTAAGAAGGCAAAAGGCGAGTTCTGAGAATAGATTTTCCTCGCTTTCATTTTCCCAAGAATCTGAGAATTCCCTAAGGCGGTCTTCGATACCTGTCCGTATGGATGAGTAGATATCCAATACCTCTTCTATTAATTCTTTGTTATAGGGATTAGAATCTGTCATATATTCACATTAAAAGAGATGGTGGGCCCACTGAGATTCGAACTCAGGACCTCCACCGTGTCGAGGTGACGTCATAACCAACTAGACCATGGGCCCTTAATTCAAAACTAGGCTCCCTATATAAAAGATTTTCTGTGCCATCGAATTCGGTATTATTATATAAGTGAGTATTTATGAAATCAATCTTAGAATATAATTTATAAGTATACCAAGAATAACTAGATACATCTATCCAAGGTGATCAAATAAAATTCGGAGGAAATCCTTTAGACCTGCTTATAGACGGGGTTCCAGAAGGCGTATTGACCCAGATATACGGGGAGCATGCAACTGGCAAGACCACAATCTGCTTGATGTGCTGCAAGTACTCGTTACTCAGAGGCAAGAAATCAATTTTTATTGATACCGAAGGTGGATTCTCTCCGAAGAGATTGGACTTGATGGGCGTAAAGAATCTTGAAGATATTGTGGTGTTCCAACCAAGGGACTATGCGGCCCAACAAGAGGCACTTGTTAAACTCGAAAGGATAATGAGCAGTAGAATTGGATTTGTATGTGTAGATTCACTTGTTTCATTGTACAGGCTTGAGGGATACGATCACAAAAAAAGAACAGAGCTTGTAAGGCAACTTGGAAATGACCTATTGATCCTATCAAGGATTGCTAGGGATTATAATATACCACTAATAATAACAAATCAAGTCTATGACGATGTTTCAGGTGGCAAAGAAAAAATCCCAATCGGTGGGGACTTACTAAAGTACTGGTCAAAATTAATAATAAAACTCGAAAGGGATGAAGAAGATAATAATAAAAGAAAAGCTACCTTGCTTAGGCACCCTTACAAGAAGGAAGGCGAATCGGTGTTCTATGATATCGGGGATCCAGGCATCATCGACGCTTCTTTCTGACCTTTTCTACCCTATCTTTTACCTCGAATGTTTTGAAAGGAACGTCCTTTAACGCTTTGCCAGCTACTGACTTCGCTATGTTCTCAGCATGTTTTGGGTTTTCTGCGTTGAAAACATCTACAGTTAGGTAAATACCCACAAGTGAAACATCACCGACAAAAAATGAGCTTTCAAAATAATCACCACATTTTGGGCATTGGGACATGCCTATCTCGACCTTGACGTACTCAAGCTTATTCTCTTTCAGTTTTTTATTGACATTTGACATGGCGACCTTTATCGCGTCTTCGCCAGTTTTTATATCTCTCACAATAATTGGAACTTCTAAAGTAACTTTGTAATCCAATTCCTCACCTCTCTTCCTCAAATGCAAAATACTTGCTTGTTGAAACCTTGAACACTCCAAGCCTTGCGCCCGCGTCAAGGTAACCGTGCAGATAATTTAATGAAGCAAATGCAGTTACATAGTCGCCCTTCTCCTTGAAGTATTTCGCGTCCTCGTAATACCTCTTGGCCATATCAAGGTAGTCGTTTGCAACTCTTTCCATATGCGACCCTTTGGGTGGGTTAACCTTCAAATCATCAAATGCTTCTTTTGCTATCTCGAAGTATCTTGTAAGTTTTTCGTCACTTATCTCTCTCAAAAAATCTCTCCTTTTGTCTCGCTTATATTCAATCAATTAATTATTAGGACTTATTTCAAAAAATCATTAAAGGCTTTATATCTATTGTGGGTTTAATTTATAAGAAAATTTCAATTCAGATGAAGTTGTCAATAACTTCCTGGCCCCTCTTTCTTTTAGGATGCTTCTTTGTTTTCTTGTGCTTTACTACAGGCTCTTTTGTCTGTTTTTTCTTTGCTGGGGTGGCTCCTGTTATTTTTGATAGATCTTCCACGGGTGGTGCTATCTTGTTACCGTCCTTATCGAAGCCTAAAAGATCGAACCTGTCCCATGTGATTATATGGATACCGTTTTTGTCAAATCCCCTAATATCAAATCCTTCTGAGTTGTAGCCATCTAGGTCAAACTTGCTTTTAGTTTCTATATGGTTGCCATTTTTATCGAATCCTTCCTTATTGTACCCAAATAAATCGAAACCATCAGGATTATATTTGGTATTAGTATCTTTATGAATACCATTTCGATTGAATCCCTTTCTATTGAAGCCTTCTCTTGAATATCCTTCTTTATCGAAACCTAAAAGGTCAAATCCATCCCTATCAAACCCCGAGACATCAAAACCGTCTGAGTTGTAACCTTCTAGATCGTATCTGCTTTTAGTTCTGTTATGGATCCCCCTTTTGTCAAAACCTCTTTTGTCGTGCATCGTACCAGTGTCCTTGTGAATCCCTCGCCAGTCAAAGCCCTTCTTGTTGTAGTTATCTTTTTGATCCATACAAATCAATTTTAGTTTGTCATTTTAAAATAAATACTTTTCTTAATAAAATGAATTTAAATTATAGTGGAAGAATTTCACGATAATTATTGTGAGAAGCGCAACATATTTATATAGGTAGTATATTAGTCAATAATAGTAAATTATAATCATTATTGGGTGGCAATATGAAAAATAAAATTATATCGATTGTAGTAACGTTATTGTTATTCTTAACTACTTTTTCTAGTTTTGCTTTTGCGGCAGATTGCAATTATAATACTTGTTATACAGTTACTTATGGTGTCCAACAAAATCTTAATTTAAATAACGCATTCTCACACTGTTTTTCTACTGGAAGTTATAGGGCAGATACAATCACTATTGGCCCTAATTACGGAACAGCCTCCATAATTGCAGCTGGCCAACAGATTAGATATACAGCTACAAATACTGCAGGATGTGGAACTTCAGACACCATTACATTCACTGCATTAAAGATACTAACAGGTAATCAGACTACACCTGCTGGCACGATACAGATTTGTATCAATATTGTTTGCCCACCTGTCGCGAATCCAGACACAGCTTCTCTGTGCAATAGTTCATGTACTGATATTTACGTACTTACTAACGATTCTAATTATGGAACATCGCCCACCATTACTATAGTTCCGGGCACTGTCACTGGAGGCACCCCTACACCATCTGGCAGTTTAATCAATTACTGTGCACCTGCCACTCCAGGCACCTATTATTTTGACTATAATGTCACTAACACAACAACTGGCTTATCTGATACAGCTACTGTCACCGCAGTGACTGTCAATGATTGTACAACTCCAACTGCACCTACCGCAAACCCAGACACAGCTTCAGTATGCAATAACTTATGCGTAAACGTGTCCGTCCTTGACAACGATACTAATTACGGTACATCTCCAATACTCACTGTAGTTGAAGGCCCAACAGCTGGGACTGCAATACAATCAGGCAACAAGATTAATTACTGTGCTCCAGCAACTCCAGGGACATATGACTTCAACTATACAATCACAAATGGCCAGTTAACATCAAACAAGGCAAAGGTCACAGTGACTGTCAATAACTGTGGTCAAACAAATAATCCGCCTGTAGCAGTTGATGACAATTATGAAATATGCATGAATGAAGAGCTCACAGTACTTGCCCCAGGGGTATTAGCAAATGATACCGATCCTGAAGGTGATCCACTAGAAGTATACGAGCATCAAACAGACGTAACTAACCCAGCAAACGGTACACTTGTAATAAATGAAAATGGCTCATTCACATACACTCCAAATGAAGGATTCTATGGAAAAGACATTTTCACTTATCGTGCAGGTGATTTCGATGCAGTTTCAGAGCGTGCGACAGTCACAATTACAGTAGTGGATTGCACAACTAAGGAAAGAAAGCTCATTCCTTCTTCCATTCTCTATCCCGGCATAGACATCATCCAAATCACAGTACCTGCATCAGGTGATAACATAATCCTTGGAGGAAAAGTTGTATCGTCTCTAGAAGTTGCACCTGGAACACAGAGCCTAAATGTCCAAGTAAAGAACAAAGGATTCTTAACACAGGTAGATGCTGGAGTTAGATTGGAAGGGCTTCCTCAAGGAGTATCCTTCTCATTGGAGCCATCAACTCAAAAGATAAAGGCACACAGCACAGGCGCATACACTCTAACTTTAACAGTTCCGCCAACAACTCCTTCTGGGACATATCCAATAAAAGCAGTTTCCTATTCAAGAAAGGGAATCACAGACAGAGTTGAATTTAATCTAATAGTAGATTAATCCTTTTTCTTTTATTTTAGGATTTTTTTCTTTATTTAATAAACATTATTTTCAAATTGGAATATTTACAACCTATTCTAAATATATCGGGTAAATATTTGGAATAACCGCAAACTATTTATATATCTACTCTCATTAAGTAAGCGTCATTGAACTATGAACAAATAAGCAATTGGAGGAATTATGAAAAAAGAAATAATTTCATTGGCTTTTACATTACTCCTAGTTTCAACCGCTGTATCTAATTTTACATTGATATTAGGTGATAGGCCAACATGCCCACCATGCTCAGTTCCAATTGTATTTGATGGGTTCATCACCGCCGATTTAAACACACCCATCCTAATTAATATTAATGCAGATCTGATAAATAAATTTGATGATTATAACATTACTTATTGTCTAGGTGGTTCAAATTATGAGATAGATGATCCGAATATATCTACTGGAGCACCATTTGGATGTGGTTTGATAACATGTAATAGCCTTGCTGGTACTGTTCACCGTTTTAACAATCAAGTTATCCAATATACCGCCACAGATCCAAGTTACTGCGGTCTTAAGGACTCTTTTACCTTTACTGCACATAAGCTTGGTCAAGGTGGGTGTGGCCCAGAAAATATCGCCATACAAGTCATCATAAATATTAACTGCCCAAGTAATCCTGTTGCAAATCCAGACTCATTTACCGTATGCAGTGATTCTTGCATAAACCTGTATGTCCTTGCTAATGATTCAAACTATGGCACTCAACCTGTGATAAATGTAGTCGATTCTCCAACTGGTGGGACAGCTAGTCCTTCGGGGGACAAGATTTACTACTGTGCCCCAGAAACACCAGGAATATATGACTTCAATTATACAGTTAGAAACGGTGCTAATACATCTAACAAAGCAAAGGTAACAGTAACTGTAAATGAATGCAGCCCAGGTACACCACCATTTGCTAACGATGACTCATTTACCGTATGCAGTGATTCTTGCATAAACCTGTATGTCCTTGCTAATGATTCAAACTATGGGTCGTCACCTGTGATCGCAGTACTTGACCCAGCTACAGGAGGCACTGCTACACCTTCGGGGGACAAGATTTACTACTGTGCACCCGGTAACCCTGGAATTTATGAGTTTAGCTACACAGTCAGAAACGGCGAGTATACTTCTAATATAGCAAAGGTGACTGTTACAGTAAGCGATTGTACAACTCCCCCTGATGAGGAGCCAAAAGAGAAGGTTATAGCGATACTGTTATACCCATTATTGGATTTAGAGCGATTGATAATCTTAAGGGGGCCACTTACATTAGGTGGTACTATAACCTCGTTAGGTGATTCAGGAATCGAAACAGAGCCTGATGGAAATATTGTTTCACTTATTGACACCGGAACTAATGTAGTTCTTGATGGTAAAGTTATTGCACCACTAGAAATTTCACCAGGAACTCAAAGTTTAATTGCCCAAGTGGAAAACAGAGGATTTGTAACACAGACAGGGGTGGGCATAATATTTGAAGGCTTACCAGAGGGAGTTTCCTATAAAGTAGGTCCGACTTCTCAGATAATAAAGGCCCATAATTTGGGGACATATACTTTAACTTTGACTGTGTCACCAAACGTACCTCAAGGAAACTATCGAATAAATGTAGTTGTGTACAATTCGAAAGGAAAGACAGATACAGTTGATTTAGAGCTAGTTGTGGATTAAAATAATTATTTTTTTCTTTTATTTACTATTCTATAATAACAACTCTTAAATAGAAATTGGTAACTAAAATTTACTAGTCAATTCTTGTATTATCTGTGAGTTTATGTCTACCGAGATCAAATCAGATAAAAATCCATACGGACCAAATAAATCTCCCTTTAGTGGAATTGGTAAGAGCTTTAGATCTAAAATAGACTCGGTAAAAGAATATGAGATACTGGAAGAAGATGAAGGGGCAAAGGATGATTATTTTTACGGAATGCCATTTGGCTTGAATTACAATGAATACTTCAACGCGCAGAAGCTGAAAAGTAGCCTGATAACTAAATATAGGGACATGGAGCTATCCGAAGCAATCAAGGGCAATGAGGCTAGCGGTGATTTTGGCAGCGTATTCACAATAAATGAGGAGCTAAAACTCGGTCTTAAAAAATTCTCAAGGGAGAAGGCAAAGGAGAAGATGCTATCTGAGCTAAGGCTACTCTATGGTATAGGCGACACAAAGAAAAAATATCTCAATAGCAGAGGATATCAGACGATAGAAGACCTTATCTACCATCCAGCTTTTTCAAACGACGCAAAGTCCCTAGTTGATTTAATTAACTCTATGGACTCAAAGAGGATGATGGAGAAGATATCTCACTGGCTCTCAAAGTCAGATGAGCTCGTTTACTGTTGTTCAGGATTTCACGAGAAGGAGGATTTTCTTTTCTTTGATATTGAAACTTTAGGCCTATTTAATAGACCGATAATCCTAATAGGCGCAGCAAAATTCAACGGGGATGATCTTTCTATAAATCAGTATTTCTTGAAGGATTTGAACCAAGAGCCTGAAGCTTTGAATCAATTTCTCTCTCAAATTGGGCCAAAAACAGTCCTTGTATCTTATAATGGGAAGTCATTTGATGTACCTTATATCAGAGAAAGGCTATCCTATTATGGGATGCCGCATATTAAAGAAATGACCCATTTTGACATGCTCCATTTTTCAAGAAGGGCGTGGAGGAGCAGATACCCAAACTGCAGGCTTGTAACATTAGAGAAATACCTATTTGGTGTGGAGAGACATGACGACGTCCCAAGTGCTCTTGTCCCAGAGTTCTATGAGACTTATCTTAGGACAGGCAATATCGGTCCTGTAATCCCGATAATAGAACACAACAGGCAGGATCTTATCACACTTACTAACATTTTTTCAAAACTCTATGAGGAATGGAGCCAGTGATTGAAAATATAATTTTAAAACTACGAAAAGAGCCCTCTATTAATAGGAACATCGCCCATGTTGAGCTTTTACCTGAAAGAGGGGCGATATACGCTGAGATAAAGAAGGAGCTGCCGGATAAAATAACAGATTACTTGGAAATAAACAATATTAGATTGTATAAACACCAGTGCGATAGCTTAGATGCGATAAGGGAAGGAAACAATATAATAATAACAACACCGACTGCCTCAGGAAAAACACTTGCATTCAATCTCCCAATTTTTGAAGTGATGGAAAATGATCACAAAGCAACAGCACTCTACCTCTACCCTGCAAAAGCGCTTTCAAATGACCAGCTCAAAGTCCTAAGAAAGCTTGAGCTTGAAACAGAGGTAAGGGTTAACCCGAATGTCTATGACGGGGATACCCCCTCAACCTTAAGACCAAAAATAAGAAATGAATCGAGGATTATAGTTTCAAACCCTTACGAGATCCACCACATCCTTTCATGGCATTACAAATGGCAACACTTTTTTTCTAATCTGAAATTTATAGTTCTGGACGAGGCTCACATATACCGTGGGGTTTTTGGATCAAATGTTTCACTTTTAATAAGGAGGCTACAAAGGATATGTGAGTACTATGGATCAAAACCTCAAGTTATTATCTCAACAGCCACACTTGCAAATCCGATTGAGTTCGCTGAAAAGCTTACTGGATTAAAATACGAGCTTATCTCAGAGGACGGCTCGCCCAAAGGCAAAAAATATTTTATCTTCTATAACCCGCACACAGATGGCAATTACCTATCAACTCACCAGGAGACAAAAAAGCTCTTCATGTTTTTTGTTAGAGAAGGACTCCAGACTTTATGCTTTACTATTTCACGAAAGATGTCTGAACTCATTGCACGCTGGTCAAAAGAATCCCTTGACCAGTCAGAAGAGGACCTAAAGGAGAAGATAATGGCATACAGGGCGGGATACCTGCCAGAAGAGCGAAGGAAAATTGAAAATGGACTAAAGAAAGGCATTATCAGAGGCGTAACATCAACAAATGCGCTTGAGCTTGGGATTGATATCGGTGGGCTTGACAGTGTTATCATATCAGGCTACCCAGGGACAATCATATCCACATGGCAACAGGCAGGAAGAGCTGGTCGGGGTGTCAACGACTCAGTTGCAACGCTTGTCGCATTTCACAATCAGCTCGACCAGTATTTCATGAGGCATCCGGATGTGTTTTTTGGGAAATCGCATGAGCATGCTATAGTAGACCTTTCTAATCCTTACATCCTCTTTGGTCACACTATGTGTGCAGCATCAGAACTTCCAATAGTTTTGGATAGGGACAAAAAACATCTTGGTAATTCCCTGCCTGAAATACTAGAAGAGCTAAAGAATGAGTCGCTTGTCAAGGAAACACCTAACGGCTGGATCTATTCTGGGACAAAGAGCGCTTCTATGGTCGTGAGCCTTGATAGCATATCAAGCGATATCTTCAAAGTCGTTTACCAAGGCAGAACACTTGAAACGATGGATAGAGGGCAAGCTTACAGGGAGGCACATGAAGGTGCGGTATTGCTTCATCAGGGGGAAACTTACATTGTTGATTCAATGGATTTAAAAAATGGGATTATCCATGTCAATAAAAACGATGTTGATTTCTACACCCAAGTGCTAAAGGAGACAAATGTTACAGTCATTGATGCCATAGATAAGAAATCAATCGGGGATATGGAGCTATTTCTTGGCCATCTAAGGGTCACAGAGAACTACAACGCCTATAAGATTATGAGAGGGGACAGCGCGATCGGGTACAAGAATATTTACCTGCCTCCTTTAGAATTCAACACAGTTGGGTTTTGGTTCACATTCCCAAATTCAATAGATGATGAGCTTTGGGGCAAGAGGTCAAATGACAGAGACATCTTAGAACTCTTAATCAAAAGGAAGAACGTAGACATTAGAAAGGAGGTCTTTGGCGGATCGCTCCATGGGATTGAGCATGCTATGATCGGGATTATGCCATTTCACGTGATGTGCGACCGCTGGGACATCGGGGGGCTATCAACAAACTTTCACCCTTCAACTGGGAAGCCCACTGTATTCATCTATGACGGGTTTGATGGGGGCATAGGGTTGTCTGAGAAGGCGTATGAATTATTTGGGGATATAGTTAAGACCACATTGGAGCTTGTAAAGGAATGTCAATGTGATGAAGGGTGCCCAGCGTGCATTTATTCTCCAAAGTGCGGTAACGACAACAAGCCAATGGATAAGAAAGGGACTATTTTTCTTTTGGATAAGATTCTAAATATATATCTTAAAGTTTAATCAGATTACTATAGAATATTGTTTAAATTATAGGTGTTTGCCGATTATTTTATCGGTAAATAATATATTATTTTTATTATCTATTTTTTTATTCTAATTATTTTCCATTAAATACAAATAAATGAATAAATTTAAGAATTTCTCTAACTAATTTATTTTTTATTCAATTATTTTCATGAAAACCGCAAAGTTTATATAATATAAAGCTCAAACATTCACAATCAAATTAAATATTAACATATGGGGAATAATCCCATTTATTTTATAGATGGAGGTATCAATAATGAATAAAAAATATATGAGTGTTGTATCTTTTTTACTGATAGTATTGACTGTTTTATTTTCTGCAAATTCAGTTAGTAGTGAAGCTGTTGGGGGTTCTGGTATTTATGATTGGAAGTGTGAGATTACTCTTGATCTTGATAATACCTATGATATCCTCGCAGGTGATATAAATAACGATGGATTGAATGATATAGTAGTTGGAAACGGTTTAAACGGAGGCACAGGTAGCCTCTTAAATAAGGTGTATCTACAAAATAGCTTTAATGGGATAACAAGTTGTATCGATTGGAATACTTGCCCTATCAATCCTGTAGGATTTACCAATACCTACGACACCCGTTCAATATCTTTGGAAGATATGAATGCCGACGGATGGCTTGATGTAATTGTAGGCAATGCAAATGGGCCCACCCAAATTTATGTAAACGGGGGAGTTGGCACCGATGGATGTATTGTGTGGTATGGATCTAATATTTCAACTGATAGTCCAGATACCCGCCAAGTATTGACTTATGCTGATATGAACAGAGACGGGCTCCTTGATGTTGTGGCCGCTGTTTATGGTGCCCCTAATAGGATATATATAAACGGTGGATATAACGCTGGCACCCACTCTTTTACATGGACCTCTTACCCAGTTACTACAGATGCATTTAATACTTTGTCCATAGCTATAGCCGATATAAATGAAGACGGATGGCCCGATATAGTAAGCGGGGAGAATCTTCAAGATAATTATATCTACTATAATACAGGGAGCACCCTTGGAAGCTGGTCAAACACTTGGAGCAAATGTCTTTATGTACAGTATCCAACTGATAACAAGGGCGTGTACTGGCCATTTTCTACTATTAAAGTACTTATCAAGGATATGGGTACTAGCCCTACAAATTCAACACTTGACGGTAATCTTGATATAATACTTGCAGAAGAGCCACCTAGCGGTGCACCAGGGGATGCCAAGCAACACAGATTTTCCATCTATTATAACAATAATCTAAATTGTAGTTGGACTTTAGATAAACCTTTAAACTCGTTGTATCATGCCCCAAGTGATCTAATAATTGATGATATAGACGGCGATGGTGACGATAGGGATTTACTTGTAGGGCATGATAGCCATAAGAATGCATATTTCTTATACCCGGGTTACTTTAAAGTGGACCTTGACCCAGCTCAATACCGTACTGTAAGTATGTTCTTGGCTGATTTAGATGATGACGGGTGTTTAGAACTTATTATTGGTAATTTAATAAATACTGGCGGGGGGGCTGTAGAAGATGGACAAAATGTCTATTACTCATTAAGTTCAACAATTTGTAACGGTAGGCCTAAGGCTTATCCAGACGCTTATACAGTTTGCAGTGGAAGCTGTCTAAATGCTTACGTATTGCTTAATGATATGGACCCTGAGAATGATCCTTTGACAATAACAGATGCCAATGTAACAGACCCAACAAAAGGATACACCGTTAATTATGGCACTTATATTAGATACTGTGCAAACAGTGGTCAATCTGGAACTGATACCTTCACATACAGAGTTTCTGATGGAAGTAAATCAGACACAGCAATTGTCACTATAACAATTAGTCCATCACCTATAGCAGTACCAGACTCTGCAACAACATGTGGGACAACCCCAGTTAGTATTAATGTCCTTACAAACGATCTGAATAAAACTGGCGCTACAGCTACCTTGCTGGGCACACCTGTAAACGGAGGTGTTACTGAGCCAACAGAAGGAAACTTCGTCTTTACACCAACAACAAACGGTGTATCTGGGTACTTTGATTATAACCTTTCAAATGGTATATGTTGGAGCCAGGCGAGAGTGACAATCACTAGTAATATTAAACCAGATGCAGTAGCCGACTCTGCTTCAACTTGTGGCTTAACATGTGTTAATGTATCTGTTCTTGACAATGATAAGAATGCTAGTGGAGTCACATTGAGTTTGATTGGAACACCTGTCAATGGTACACCTACAATTATTTCTGGAAACAGAATCAAATTCTGTCCATCAATCCCAAGTGGAACAGGATCATTTGATTATAACATTACAAATGGAACCTGCTATGATGTAGCCACAGTCACTGTTACAATCTATCCGCAGCCAGATGCACAAAACGAATCAGCATCCACATGCAGCACAGACTGCGTGAATGTCTCTGTCCTTGACAATGATACTTACGACTCTGGTGACTACACTCTGTCTGTAGTATCCAATTCAAATGGTACTGCAACAGTCAAAGGCACCAATGTTGAATTCTGCCCGAGCATCACAAGCGGGACAGGATCGTTTGTCTACAACGTGTCAAATGGTGACTGCTGGGACACAGCAACTGTCACCATTAATTTCAATAATCCGCCAGTAGCAGTTGATGATTCTGCAGAAACATGCGGAACTTCTGCAGTTGTAGTAGGTGTACTTGGAAATGATGCCAATTACGGAAGCGCAATACCTGAAATTATCAGTGGATCAAATGTCAACGGCAGTGTCACATATTTAGGTGGAGGAAACTTCCAATTCATACCTACAGTAAATGTTGGGACTGGACAGTTTGATTACAATTTGTCTAACGGAGGATGCTCCGACACAGCCAGAGTCTATGTCACAATAAAAATCAAACCTGATGCAGTGCCTGAGTCAAACATAGACGTATGTAACACTAACTGCGCCAATATATCCGTCCTTGATAATGACAAAAATTACAGCAATCCAACAATTACAATCTATGCTAACGCGTCCCACGGAACAACAGAAGTCTTAGCTGATAATACTATCAAATACTGCCCAACATCAGGGTATGTCGGAGCCGATTCATTCGATTACAACCTCTCAAGCGGTGGTTGCTATGATATTGCCACTGTAACTGTGAATGTTATCTCATGTGGTTTAGTAGCAGTTGATGACGAATACGAAACTGCATTAAACACATGCAAAGATCTGAACGTAACCCTAAACGACTATGACCCAGAATATCCAAGTGACCCAACTAAATTCTGGATCATAGATGCAAATGTTACAGACCCATTATACGGAAACGCTTCATGGATAGATGGCTACACAATACGATACTGTCCAGATGCCAACTGGTGTGGAACTGATACCTTCAAATATAGAATCCTGGACGTAAACGGTTCCACAGCAGATGCAAATGTCACAATCACTGTTCCATGCCCACCAATAGATGCAGTAGATGACTACAACAAGACAAAAGACAGATTCACCTGCGTTGACTTCAACATTACAGATAATGATGATGGATACGGCTATCATGTTCAGATAGTTCCCGGCTCAATCACAACACCAAGCTTTGGAAATGTAACAGTGCTTGATCCAAACGGCACCATAAGATTCTGCCCACAGGGCACATGTGGAACAGTGACATTCGACTATAACGCCACAAATGGATTCTCAATGGACCGAGCAACAGTCACAGTTGATGTGCCATGCCCACAAGCAACATGCCCAATAGCTGTAGACGATTACAACAAGACTGAGATGAACACCTGTGTCATACTTAGTATAATGAGCAATGATTACGATCCAAACGGCGATCCAATAAAAGTAGTTTACCCATCAATAACAGATCCAAAGAACGGGGTAATAGAGTTCATAGATTATGAAAATGGAATCATAAAGTACTGCCCAGATGAATCCTTCTGCGGCACTGACATCTTTGAATACACAATAGTAGACATCCCAAGATCGCCTCAAGATAAGCCATGTGAAAAGACTGCAACAGTCAGGATAGATGTAATGTGTCCAAAGGAGAAGGTACCTGCAATACTCCTTTACCCATTGGTAGACATTGAAAGACTCACAATATCAAAAGAGCCAGTTGTACTAGATGAAAACATTGATTCATTACTAAACACAGGCGTTAATGTTGTTCTAGATGGAAAGGTCATATCTGTCTTTGAAATAGTTCCTGGAACACAGAGCCTAATAGCTCAGGTAGAAAACAGAGGATTTGTCACACAGGCAGGTGTTATGATTAGATTTGAAGGACTGCCAAATGGAGTTACCTACAAACTTGAGCCACCTTCACAGAAGATCAAGGCCCACAACATCGGAACATATGCAGTAACTATTACAGCACCCGCAGACGTGCCTGAAGGCATATACCATGTTAAAGCAATAGCATACACAAGAAGTGGAACTTTGGATGAAGTAGAATTAAGGGTAGTAATCTCTTAATTTTATTTTATTTTATTTAGCAACTTTTAAAAACAGAATAGAACTATTCTTAACAATGGATAGAATCTCTTATATTAAGATTGGTATCTCAATAGCCATAATTCTAATGGGCGTCTACCTAGTCTATCCTCTCCTATCGGGATTGATTGCTGGATTTGTTCTCTCATACGCATTTCTCCCAGTCTATCACTTCCTATTTGCCAAAACAAAGAGAAAGTCATTGTCCGCATGGCTTACAACTCTTTTTGTATCTGCACCCATCCTGTTAACACTATTGTATGTAACAATAAAAGCTGTGCGTGAACTAGATACTGTGTCGGAAATCCTAAGCGGTAGAAGCGTTACATCTGTGCTCCACCTCTTAGGGATTGATCTAACCCAATTTCCATTTTATGGTTTCATTACAGAGAATATCCCTCCAATAGTCGATTTCTCCCAGATATTCTCAAGAACATTAGATAATCTTCCTTTGACATTCATGAACCTTGCAGTTCTGTTCCTCTCTATATACTACTTCTTAAGCGAAAGAGAAAAGATAGATGAGTATATATGTAAGATAATGCCATCCCTATACAGGAAAGATTTGCTAGAAATTCTAGAGCCTACAAGAAAAATAATCAACGGGCTGATCTATGGGAACATCATGACTGCATTCGTAACTGGATTCCTTGCAACTATAGGTTTTATCGTATTAGGTGTGCCATATGCATCTTTATTGGGGATTCTAGTCGGGATATTTGCATTGCTGCCTGTGAATGGTCCATTGATCGTGTTTATTATCGTTGGCATCTACTATTTGATTATAGGTGAACTCTTCAGAGGGGCAGCTCTTCTGTTGTATGGTGTAGCATTTCTTGGAGTTGTATACCAACTTTACATATCACCAAAGTTTGGGAAGAATCAATCTCAACTCCACCCTTTCATAGTGCTACTTGGCTTCTTAGGGGGATTATATGTAATGGGCCCAATTGGACTTCTTTATGGTCCGATAATACTGGGGCTTCTAAAAGGGGTAAGTGAGACTATTTTCAAGGAAGCCACAACAAAGAGAAGATTCTTCAGATGGTAATCCTATTTACCATGAATAAATTTATATAGAATGGAAAAGAATTACAATATCAAATTAATGTCGAATAGGAGGTATCGAAATGCCACCACCAGGCAAAGGTAAAAAAGAAGAGAAGAAAAAAGAAATAGAAAAACGAAAACAAGCACATCAAGAGTACAAAGAAGAAAAAAAGAGAAAACATGAAGAATACAAAGAAGAGAGAAAACAAGATAGAGAAAAATACAAAGAGGAAAGACAAAGAGATCGAGAGGCATACAAGAAAAATACAGACGATGCCGAAAAGAATGAAACTATTTTGGATAAGATAAGAAAAAGATTGCCATAATAATATTTTTATTTCATTTCAAAATAAAATGGAATCCAAATGCTCGGCATTTCATTTTAGTTATGGATTCCATTTTCATTTTCCAATATTTTTAATTACCAGATAAAGTAATTATAATCATTTAGGAGTAGTGGTATCCAATAACTTTATATACTACTAATGTTTAATATATGCTGGTAGTTAGCTACTACGGAGTGTGAAAATAATGGCAGAAAAAAAGAAAGAAAAGAAAGGCGCAGAAAAAGGCAAGAAAGTAGGACAGGATAAAGGCAAGAAGCCAGCCCCAAAGAAAAAATAAATCCTCTAAAATAAATTGGGGATTTCATTTTATTTTTATTCTATTTTATTATTGATAAATTTCTATTTTGATTTGATTTTAAATAATTGCAGATTTGTTAGTTTATTTGATCTAATCAATAAGAAATTTCGTGAAAATATACTCATTAAATTATGACAGAATCTGAAGCCCCGGGGGGGATTTGAACCCCCGACTTGCTGATTACAAGTCAGCCGCTCTAGCCAGGCTGAGCCACCGAGGCCTATTTTAAAAAATAATCCTACAATTTATAAATTTAATCCTCCCACGGTTCCTTTTCAAATAGCCCAAGACCGTAGGTTTCCTTAAGCACTAAAATGGCTGCTTGCGGGGCTATGAGGCCTTTTTCAGTCACAATGACATCAATAAATTCTGGTGGAGTTACATCAAATGCGGGATTTCTGACCTTTATACCTTTGAGTTTTTTATAATCTTCTTTTGATATGACCTCAAATATATCTCTCTCTTCTATTTCAATCAATTCCCCTGAGAATGTGTGTGGATTAAACTTGTAAGTTTCTGCAGCCACAATAACATTTACCCGTGCTTCATGGGCAATAGCAGAAAGTGTCGCTGTCCCTACCTTGTTTACAACTGCGCCATTAGCTGCTACGGCATCAGCACCTATAATGACATGATTGGCTTCCTTTATGAATATCCGTGCAGCGGAGTCTACAATTAGTGTGACATCAATCCCCTCATCCAAAAGCTCCTTTGATGTAAGAAGCCCCTGAAGCCTTGGCCTTGTCTCATCGGCATAGACTTTAATTTTCTTTCCATCGCGATGGGCTTTCTTGATAATCCCAAGAGCCATTGAGCTGTTGCAATGCGTAAAGATCACATCGCCATCCTTTATTCTTTTTGATCCCATGTCAGATATCCTTTCTAATGCAAGATTTGAATTCTCACAGAAATCGTCTGATGCCTTCCCAACGACACGCTTTAGCTCATCTATGCCTGCACCGTTCTTATACGATTTATTCATCTCAACTAGGACATATCTCAGTGCATTCTCAAGTGAAACGGCTGTTGGCCTTGTTTCAATAAGGTACCTAGCAGTTTTTTTGATATCAGAAACAAACTCTTTGGTATCCTTTCCCTTGAAGCTCTCGGCCTCAATTTTTAATGCTTCAGCAACAGTTCTCCCTATCTTTGCAGCGCCCCTTATCTTCATGTCCTTGATGTCCGAAGCCAGTTGTAAAACTCTTTTATCCATTCAATCTGCTCCTAAGTAGATTTTCAACTTCCTCTTTTTTAACCTTTAAGATGGCCCCATAGTTCTGAACACAAAAACTTGCCGCGGCATTCCCATATACAAGGGATGTTTTAACATCTGAAGTTTTCGCATAGTTGGAAAGAAACGCTGCTGCAAAGGTGTCGCCCGCACCTGTAGGGTCAACGACTTTAGTGGGAAATGCCTTCTCATAGAGCTGATACCTCCCAAAATAATAAACGCCGTCCTTATCGGCTTTAACAATAACATTTTTTGCCCGTTTCTTCCTTAGGTATTTTCCACCTTCCTCTATGTTTGCATCGCCAAGGAGAGCAGAAAGCTCATGCCTGTTCACGAAAAGGAAATCCACATTTTTCAATATCTTTAATACCTCTTCGGAGTGGTAGTAGCAGAGCTGTTCGCCCGGATCAAAGCTCACAACATTATTATGGTCCTTTGCCATTTTTGCAGCATAATCTGCTATCTCTATCTTAGTGGGTGATATGTGAACAAATTTGTAATCTTTAAAGACCTGGTAGTTTATCATCTGTTTTTCAAACTTTTCGTTTGCCCCTTTGTAGAACAGGAACATCCTGTCATTGCCCCTGTTTATGATAAACATCCTGCCCGAAGGACAGTTTTGAAGAACTATATTTGAATAATCAACGTTATAATTCTGTAGAGTTCCCATTATGCCCTCGCTATCCTTTCCCACTGTAGTCATGATCCCAGAATTCAGTCCAAGTATCGAGCTATTGACTGAAACGTTAAACGCTGAGCCGCCGTATCTTATCTCTAGGCCATCGATCTTTGCTTCGCCATTTACAGTTGGAAACGATTCTACACCCATGATAGTGTCTATATTGACATTTCCGATACACAACAGGTCTCTCAAATCTTTATTCCTCCTCCAGATATAGTTGATGTAACGTTTATAAAGATTATTGGGAAACTAACTATAATGATTGAGATAAGGGATCTGCATTTTAAATACCATTCGCAAACTGATGAGGTCTTGAAGGGTGTCAATCTCAAGATAAAAAAAGGGGAATTTGTTTCAATTATTGGCCCTTCCGGTTGCGGCAAATCAACATTATGCCTTACGTTAAATGGTATAATCCCTAAGACTATTTCTGGACAGTTCTCCGGTGATGTGATTATTGACGGCATGAACACCAAAGATCACGAGGTAAGTGAGTTTTCAAAGAAGGTAGGGATGATCCTTCAAAATCCCGAGTCACAGCTTTTTGCAATGACCGTTGAGGAGGAGCTTGCATTTGGCCCGGAGAATCTTGCCGTCCCTAGGGAAGAAATAGAGGACAGGATATCCTGGGCGCTTTCAATAGTCAACATGGAAAACAAGCGTGATGAGTTTCCGGGGAATCTTTCAGGGGGTCAAAAACAGAGGATAGCAATAGCAGCTTCCCTTACAATGATGCCGGAGATATTAGTTCTCGATGAGCCGACAAGTCAGCTTGATCCCATAGGCAAGCGAGAGGTGTTTTCAGTTCTAGAACAGCTTCACAAGGAAGAGAAGATGACAATCGTACTTGTAGAGCACAGGACCGAGCCAATTGCAGAGCTATCGGACAAGGTAGTTGTTATGGACAATGGGGCAATTGTACTTCAAGGGACACCGAGGGTAGTTTTTGAAAAGGTCCCTATCTTAAGAGAGCTTGGTATAATGGTGCCCGATATTAGCTACCTTACATACCTTCTAAAAGAGGGGGGTTATGTGAAGGACATCGCATTGACAGTTGAAGAGGCGAGGAGGCTTTTTATATGAAGGCAATTGAAATCGATGACATTCATTTTGCTTACCCGGAGTCAGAGGAGATATTGAACGGCGTTAGTCTTGATGTAAAAAAGGGAGAGTTTGTTTCACTTGTAGGCCAGAATGGGAGCGGGAAGACTACACTCGCTAAGCATTTCAATGGGCTCTTAAGACCAACTAAAGGAAAGGTAATTATATTGGGTGAGGATTCAAAAAACTTTTCTATTGCGGAGCTATCAAGGAAGGTTGGTCACCTCTTTCAGAATCCAGAGAATCAGATCTTTGAGGAAACTGTTTTCAGTGAGGTTGCATTTGGCCCCAAAAACCTTGGACTATCTGAAGATGAAATAAAGGAGAGAGTTGACAGGGTATTAAAGATAACTAGGCTTTCTAAGTATAGCGATACTCATCCACTGTCCCTATCAGGCGGGGAAAAGCAGAGATTGGCACTTGCATCTGTTTCTGTGATGGAGCCACAGATCTTGGTATTGGACGAGCCTACAACAGGTCTAGACCTTCTCTCTATCCAAGGGATTTTGGATATTGTTAAGGAGCTTCACAAGAGGAATGTGACAGTATTTCTTATAACACACGACATGGGGCTAGTATCTGAGCTATCGGAAAGGGTAATTGTCATGGAGAAGGGACAGATTATTGGGGATGGGACGCCAAGAGTGATATTTGCAAACGATGAGCTTTTGACAAGAGCAAGCCTTGAGCCACCTCAGATAATGAAATTCTCCAAGATGCTTGGGTTAAACCCCGAAGTAAAAGTGGATGCCCTTTACAAAAGGATTGTTGAGGCACTATAATAATTTCATTTTAGTATTCGGTCTTTTTCAAGATATCTTTGCCTAGGTAACTTTCAATGTCTTTTTTCAGCTTGTCAAAATCATATTTGATAGTTTGATTTTTCTTAAAGAATTCTGAAAATATTCTATCGCCAGTTATATCATCTCCATTGACTTCGAATAGGACAGAGCCGCTATAGAAGCATTCGCCTTTCATGACGCCGTCCTTGTCTCCATCAATGATTCCAATTAATGGGATACCAAATCTCTTTAGTATATAACCAGACACTCTTGTTGTGTCATCCCCTACAGTGACAGCACCTTTTAGATTTGATAGATTTTTGTAAATCGAGTATGCATCGTGATTTATGAAGAGTATATCCTCTCCTTCAATTTTCCTTATTACTCCAGAATCTCTTGTTTCAAATCCAGGGGTGCTATCAATTTTAATTTTGTGAATATCAACATTTTTTATCTTCTCTAGCCCATGATTTTTTATCTCAACACCTGAAATCTTTTTTACCTCGCCATCCTTAACATAAACCTTGACCTCATTGCTTGTCACCTTTCCAACAACTATCCCGCCAAAAAGCAGAAGCTCTCCAGGATTGCAACCCTTCACCCTTCTTACAAAAAAATCCCCTTCAGTTCGAACATCAATCCCGCCTGAAATTAATTCTTCTTTGAACCCAAGAGAGATAAAAAAATCCTTAATATTGGATACACCAGGTTTAACTTCAAATAGAGAATTAGTGTTTATGTCAATCCCTATTATCTCTCCATCAAATTTAGTTCTCTCCCCTATTATGCCAAGAAAAGCCCTTGCAGTTTCAATAGAACGCGCCTTAAGGATGAGGATAACAGAATCAAATCCATTTAGTTCAGACAGAGCCTCGGAAGGCCTCTTTAGTATAAGCTCAACGCCCTTGACGCCGCTATCAAAAAGGGATGTGATGCCCATAGTCCCAACAATGTAGGGTTTAATAGCATACCTATCATTTAGAATGTTTAGGATATTCTTGCTCTCTTCATCGTAGAATATGTCGATCCCGTGGAATAGAACTGCTATCATGGGGATTTCATCAAGGTCTTTGTTTCATCTACAAGTCTCTTTGCTTTAATGGGGCTCTTGGACTCTGCTATAATCCTTACAACTGGCTCGGTGTTTGACGGCCTTATGTGGATCCAGGAATCCTCAAGTTCAAATTTCAGACCATCAATGTTGGTGTAGGGGTAACCTGAAAAGAACACCTTAACTTTATCTATATTTTCTTCAAAATCATCCCTTGAGATCGAGATCTTGTCCTTTACAATGTAGTACTTCGGGATCTCGGAAACTATGGAAGATAGCGAAAGGCAACTTTTTGATAATCCCATTAGGATTAAGGATATTGCAGATAGGGAATCTCTAGCGTACTGGATCATAGGTAGTATCACGCCACCGTTTCCTTCCCCTCCAATAGACGCATTGGCCCTTATCATTTCCTCTACAACATTTATCTCCCCCACCTTGGATCTAAGGACTTTCCCACCAAAACAGGATGCGATATCATCAAGTGCCCTTGTAGTTGAAAGGTTTGTGACAACAGTTTTACTCGAAGGGGCCATATTTTCCAAAAAGAATCTTGTCGCGAGCACAAGAGTGTTTTCTTCCCCTATGTAACTACCATGCTCATCAAGGATGGCGACCCTATCCGCATCCCCATCAAGTGCAAAACCGATATCTATGCACTCCTTTTCCTTTATGAACTCTGAGAATAATGTTAGATTTTCCTTCAAAGGCTCTGGGTTTCTTGGGAATGTATCATTAAAATTACAGTTATACCTTATCACGTTAAACCCTAGTTTTTCAATAAATGCTGGGATGAACTCTGAGCCTGCGGCATTGCACGCATCTACAGCGACTGTAAGATTTCTTTTATTGATGCAAGAGAGATCAATTCTTTTTAGAACAGTGTTTGCATGAGTATCTTTAGCACCCTGATCAATAGTTAATTTCCCGAGTTTATCGTAAGTCTGGAATTTGAAGTCTTTTTTGGCAAGTGTATCCTTAATAGACATAACCTTCTTTTCATTGAAGAATATGCCATTTCCCTCTATGAACTTCAACCCATTCCATTTTTCGGGGTTGTGGCTTGCAGTGATCGATATGCCACCTGATGCATTTTTTGATTTTGTAATGAACTGTACGGTTGGTGTTGGCGCAACCCCTATGTCGATTACATCAAAACCTAAAGCTTCAAGTGACGATATGACGGCAGTTGTTACCATATGAGAAGAAATCCTAGAATCATTTCCTATGACGACTTTTCCTGGAGGGATTTCTTTTGCAAAGGCAGATACATAGTTACATATTAGCTCTGGCGTTAGGCCTTCACCTACAACACCCCTAAGCCCTGAAACTCCAAAGATTACTTCCATTAAATTCACCCTAAACAGAATTTATTATGGGAAACATTACATCCTTTCCTTTCCTCTTTTGTAGCTTCAAATATATTCCTCATTAGCTCCTCATACTCTTTAGTTAATTTTACGCCACGCCTTTCAGCAGCCCTTGAGTATGTTGTAATGGCCGAATCTAGAATAAATTCTGAAGGCTCTGCACCTAAGGATTTTGCCCACATGCAGAAGCTTGGGACGTCCTGATATATTATCCCATGAATGTGTGCGGCAAATCCTATCGTCTTACCTGTGTAAATCATTGTCCCAATTGAGGATTTTGCGTTATCCCCTATGACACACCCAAAAAACTGCTCCCCCGAATCGATAGTCTTCCCGCCTACTTTGTATTTTATTATGCCATAAGTGTCTTTTAGGTCGCTATTTGATGTGCCTGCACCAAGGTTTACCCACTCACCCAAATAAGAATGCCCGATAAATCCATAGTGCTGTTTATTTGAATAACCATGGAAGATGGTGTCTTCGATCTCTCCCCCAATCTTACAGACATCCCCGATTGCACAGCTTTCTATTCTTCCGCTCTTTATCAGGCAGCTATTACCGATGTATGTTGGGCCAGCGATTCTGGAAAACGCCCTGATCCTAGTGTTGTCTCCTATGAATATCGGGCCCTTCCTTACATCAAAGACAATGTTCTTCTCTGTTTCTACATTTTTTCCAGCAAAGACTAGCTCCTTGTTTCCCATTATGTCGACATCAAGGGAAGTCAGGCTCTCACCTTGGGCATAAAGCCTATACTCTCTTAGAATCTCATTTTTGTTCTCTTTAATCAGGTCCCAAGGGTATTCTATAAAAAATATATTTGAAATCTTAAACTCTGGCAACCCTATTTTTTTCAACTGCTCAATATTGTCATAGCTTGAAACGTTTATTCTCTCAAGGTTTTTTTCTTTGACATAAATGAAAGCAATTTTCTCTTTAGCATAATATATCCCTTCATCCTTTATAGATGGACGCTCCTTCATTATAATTCGTCCATTGATGAAAAGGACATCACCTTTTGGGTGACCATTTATGACAACAGAATCTTTAGAAAATACAGGTTTTAGGTAATCCCTCATGATTAAATGAAGATTAGAATTAGGAAAATAGTATTGGATCTTCTCCCTTATTGTTTTAAAACCACATTTTAGCTCAAAAACGGGCCTTGAATATGTAAGGGGCAAGAAATTCTCAAATAGATTGTCCTCAAATATACATATGTTTTCCAAAATATCCCCTATCCATTTTTGATACATATACATTTAAAAGTTGTGATAGAATTTATAATACTTAAATAGGCTCTAAAATAGTTGATAGTATGGAAGGATACGATATATTCTTTGAATGGATACTCAATAAAAGATTAGTTCTTTTGGGCGTTGGTAGCAATATACGTGGGGACGATGGAGTGGGGCCATACCTTGCCGAGAAACTAATACCATTGAACAGCAAAAACTTCCTCAGCATCAACGGAGGGCTTGTCCCTGAGAACTTTACCTCAGACATAAGGAAATTTTCTCCGGATGTTGTGATTATAGTTGATGCGGCCTTTATGGATAAACCTGTTGGTGATTTTGAAGTGATTAAGGTAAACGAATCAAAAGAGATGTCATTTTCTTCTCATTCAATGCCTCTTTCAATCCTTGGTAAGTACATCTCTGGATATATCGGCGCTGAAGTATATCTCCTTGGCATTCAGGCCGCAACTGTTTACTTTGGGAATGAAATCTCTCCTGAAGTCAAAGAAACTGCAGATCGGATATTTGAAATTATAGAAAAAAAGTTTAATAAAGAGGAATAATCAATCGCCATTTAGCTTTTCAAGAAGATCTGTGATATCTGATTCATCAATGTCTTTGATCCTGTATTTCTTCATTACCTCGTCTCTGTGATTTGTTTTTGGCTCTTCACTTACAAGGTCTTTTGTAACTAAACAGTTAGGGTATGAGATTTTAATCATCTCAACATCATCAGAGTTAAGTCTTACAACTGAAATACCGCACTTCTGAAAATGAAATCTAGAGCTGAAATTGCATTGATTTCCAGAATAAGTTTTACCTGAGCCAATGAAGTTTCTTTCCCCACCGAAGATGCCACCGTTATCTATGATGATCTTGATCTCTTCCTCATCTTCTCCGTTGTCCCCAAGTATCCTTATGTACCCTGTGAAACTAGAATCCTCAACGATCTCTCCGATAAGCTCCTCAATGGAATTTACCTCTAAGTCGTGCTTTACAGCAGTATTTATAATATGGCCTTTCGGGAGCTTCATAAAAATACCGTTGATTCTTAATCTTTAAATCTTTCGAAGGATACTATACATGGAGCGCTCTCGTTAAACTCATAGTTATATGTATACTTTAGAGCCTCACCTTCAACATTGTAGTCGAGTGCACCTAGTAATGTTATGGCCCGTAAGCAAGCTATATCCTTCCCCTCACCAATCAGTTTCTTGCAATGAGACCTGTAGGGGCACTGGATTGCTTTGAAGGTGAATTTTTTATCGTCCCCGCCAAATTCAAAGTCATCGGGGTTAAAGAACTGAGCCTTTACAAGGGCATCGATGAACATCTTCACCGTTTCATATGGCGGTAGCCCTTTTATAAACTCCATCCCAAGCTCCCCCCATGATTCAATAAAAGGGCGGATAGCTATAGTTCCCCACCTACGATAGAATAATTTTGGGCGATCAAAAAATACATTTGCAGTTGACTCTGCCCCATAGAGCCAGGCATTCATAATAACTTGGGTAAATCTCAACTTAGTATCAACTGAAGGCATATTCATAACCTCTTTACATTTGATTTAATTTCTACTAATAATAGATTTTCTTTATATAAATTTATCTAAATTATTCAAGATATCCGTAAATTCTATCAAAGTTCCGTTGAATAATAATCACCATATATAGACGTATGCACCAATAATCGCTAAAATAACTTACATCCGGGTATTAATCATTCAAAATTCTGTTTTATAATGAAATAACAACAGAAAAGGTTAAGGTTAAAATAAGGTGTGCCTAACACCTAGAGTGAGTCTATGGCTACTTGGAAAAACACCTCAAGCGACATAGTAAGATGCCCTAAGTGTAGCTTTATGTTTTCAAAGCAGTATTCTAGGGTAGTATCATGTCAATCATGCCCAATGGCAACTTCATCATGCACAATGGTAAAATGCCCGCGATGTCAGGAAGAATTTTATCCATGATGTAATTATATTCCTAGTAGTTATAATATTACCGAAAAATATATAAAGAATTGTATAAAAAATTAGTGAGGGGGAGAGAAATATATCATCATGATTACCCTCCTTTATGTCCAAAAGATTCCTTTAGAATCTGTCCTTTAAAGGCTCTCTCCCCCTAATAATTGGGGTAGATAACTTGCAATACTGGGATGAAAAGATAGAAACAATGAAGAGGGATGAACTGGAAAAATTCCAGCTCAAGCACCTGAAAAGCATAGTGGAGCATGCTTACAATAACAGTGAATTTTACCGTAATAGCTTCAGGGAGGCTGGCGTTTCCCCAAGTGATGTAAATAGCTTAAACGACCTTGGAAAACTTCCAACGATTAAAAAGGACGATATAAGGAAGGATCAGGAGGTATCGCCTCCGCTTGGGAAGATGACGGCCGTTCCAGAAAAGGATGTAGTATACATATCTGTATCTAGTGGGTCAACTGGAATGCCAACTGCTTCTCCTTTCACGGCGCAGGATTTTGAGGATTGGATGGATTATGAAGCAAGGTTATTCTACTCTTCAGGGATGAGGGCAACTGATAGGTACTGTCATGCGTTGAACATGTCCCTTTTTGTCGGGGGTCCGTGTGTCATAGGGGCCCAGAAGCTAGGGGCTTTGTGCATACATGCCGGAACTATACCCTCTGAGAGATTACTTAGGATTATGATGCAGTTCCAGCCCACTGTTACCTGGACAACACCCTCCTATGCTTGGTATCTAGGAGAAACAGCAGAGAAGCAAGGGATTGATGTTGCACATGATACATCTATAAATAAAATATTTGTTGCTGGAGAGCCTGGTGGGTCAATAAGCGCTACAAAAAAGAGGATCGAGCAACTCTGGGATGCAGATGTTTATGATTATTATGGTTTATCAGATATATTTGGGGCGTGTGCAGGGGAATGTGAAGAGAAGGCAGGGCTCCACTTTTCTGAGGACCACATGATAGTTGAGGTATTGGACCTTAAAACAGGTGAGCAGGTTGACGAGCACGAAGAAGGAGAGATGGTGCTCACAACAATCAAGAAGCGAGCAAGGCCAATGATCAGATTTAGGACTGGGGACCTAGTATCATACGAGCTTGAAAAATGTGGCTGCGGAAGGACACATATGAGATTACTTGGAATATGTGGAAGAACAGATGACATGCTTATCATAAAAGGTGTAAACGTGTTGCCATCAAGCGTTGAGCCAGTTGTCAGGAGCAACAAGAAACTATCTGGTGAATACAGGCTTGTTATCGATAGGATAGACCATCTCGATGTTTTGACAATTGAAATCGAAAGATGCGATTGCAGGGGCGATGCAAAGATCCTAGAGAGAGAAGTGCAACGTGATTTAAGGGCGGTCTTAGGTATAACCCCAAAGGTCACCGTATATGAGGACGGTACACTTCCAAGGGAAACACACAAGGCTAAGAGAATTAAAGATAACAGGAAGAACGTCTGGAAATAAAGACTTTAATTTAATAAAAAAATTATTTTTTAAAATTTATTTTAGAATATGTCTATTGCTCTAGACAGTACGTTTCTTCCCCTATACTCGGGTAGTATCATTGGGGATTTCCTACTTTCAGGGACGCCAGCTTTTTCCAGTTCTTTTCTATACCTAGTCACATGGGAAAGTGTCAGTTCTCCAACAGAGGCCTTTTTGGAATATTTTGCAGCTGAAATGCCGGCTCTCCTGCCAAAGACAGAGTAGTCAAGTAGGGAGTTACCCATCAACCTGTTCTTTCCGTGGACGCCTCCTGTGACCTCTCCTCCGGCAAAAAGGCCTTTTAGCTCAGTGGCGCCGTTTGCATCTATTACAACGCCACCGTTTTGGTAGTGTAATGTTGGGAAAACTAGTATTGGGTCCTCGACCATGTTGATGTCAAACCTCTTGAACATCCTGTACATAGCAGAAAGCTCCCTCTCTGTTGTCCCTTCCCCCTTTAGCATATTGATCATCGGCGAATCTAGCCATACGCCCTGCATGCCTGTCGGTGTTTCTACACCCAATCCCGCCCCGTAGCATTCTTTTATGAACGCTGCACTTTCAACATCCCTTGGCTCCAACGGATGGACAAACATGTTGCCGTCTCTATTCAAAGGCTGTGCGCCAAGCCCCCTTACCTTCTCAGTTATGAGGAGCCCTACTATCTGCTCCGGGAATGCTGCGCCTGTCGGGTGGTACTGGACAGAATCCATATCCCTAAGCCTTGCGCCACACCTATAGGCCATTACTAAGCCGTCTGCAGTTGCACCATAATGGTTTGTTGTCGGGAATCCCTGTATATGGAGCCTTCCAAACCCTCCAGTCCCCATGACGGTGGCTTTTGCTCTAACAACATAGTACTGGTGAGTTTCTATATTGAAAAGAACTGCCCCGGCTATCTGGCCCTTATCATCCATCAAGAGCTCAATTGCGGGCGAGAACTCAATTACAGGAATTGACAGATTTATGAACTCATCCCTTATGACTCTCAGAAGTTCCATCCCAGTATAGTCCTTTGCGGAGTGCATCCTTTTCCTTGAAGTTCCCCCACCGTGGATAGTGATCATTGTTCCGTCCTTCTGCTTGTCAAACATTACCCCTTTTGATTCAAACCATTTTATGATGGCAGGCCCATCGGAGACCAATGCCTCTACAAGCTCAGGCTCATTTGCAAAATGCCCTCCGCCTATGACATCAAGATAATGAATATCCGGAGAGTCGTTGGCCTTATCAGCTGCCTGGATCCCACCCTGTGCCATGATTGAGTTTGAGTCTCCGTGTCTTAGTTTTGTCGTCATCAGTATGTTCTGCGGGTCAATACCTTCATACGTTGCCCAAATACCTGCCATTGTCCCTGCACCGCCGCCCCCTATTATAAGAAGATCGACATCATAGTCGATGCTTGTTAAGTCGATATCCTTCTCAGAAACAAGCGGGTATGATTCGATTAGATCGGCAACTTCCATTGGAACTATCTCTTCTTTTGAAGAGCCTACTGATAGTTTTCTTTTTACCTCAGGTTTGTAATCAGGGTGGTATTTGTTTAAGACCTCATCCCTCTCCTCGAGTGACATCTGCTGATACTTCTCTTTGAGTCTTTTCTCCCTTGTTTTTTCAACCTTCTCAATTGACTCTCTCATCGATTCCGGGTAACCTTTAATTAGATTCATGGCATCACCTACTCAATCGGCCTCTTCTTGTAAAGGTCTTTTATCTCAGCTGGGCTCATTGACTTTAACTTTGAGATTTCTGCTCTTGGAGCTCCAGAATTAACTTTATTCACAGCATCTTCTGTATGAATTGCTTTGGGCGCAACAAACTTACCGTATAGCCTTCGTGCAAGCTGGCCAACATGATACTGAGTTATTTCAGCGGGGCATCTGAACGCACAAAGCCCGCACTGGACACAATCAAAAGAAAGGGTCGCAGCCTTTTCGATATCCCCTCTAAGGGATGCTTGGACATAATCCATAACCTTAAGCTCTTGGGGGCAAACCTTCGTACAGCTGTTGCAGCTGATGCATCTTGCTATCTCAGGGTACTCCTTCAAGAGGGCATTATGAGCTATATTCAGTTTTTCCATATCATACTTCTGTTTGTTTGCAGGGGTAAATGGCAGCTGGACAAGGTACATCCCATCAGCAACTGTCGTCTGGCACGCAAGGGCAGATTTTAATTTGTAATCATTTTTCAACCTGTAGATTGTTGCACATGCACCACAAAACCCTGCACGGCATCCTGCACCTCGTGTATACCTATATCCTGCATATTCCATGGCCTTCATCAGTGTGAGCCCCGATGGAATCTTATACTCTTTTCCCATGATAAATACACTTACCAATGGTATCTGATTTTTTTCTGCCAACTATAAACCCCCTCTTTCATCTAATTTATCTTTTATGAAAATATAATCCTTCAAATAATCCTGATTGCTCTCGGTAAGGGAAATCTTCATCAGTTCTGAGAGATAGATCACAGGCGTTTTTCTATTTATCTTCCCCTTCTCAAAAAGAGTCTTTTGTGCAGTCGTCAGATTGTACTGGCATAGCGGGCATGGTGTGACTATGACATCTGCACCCTTCTTCTGTGAGATGCTGACTATCCTCTCAACACAGTCTAGAACTGCGCCCTTGTTTGTGATTATCTGATGTGCACCACAGCACTCAACTGTCATCGGATTTTCTATGACTGTGGCACCAAGGGCAGAAAGTATATCCCCCATTATGTGTGGTGAATCCTGGTCATCAAAAGCGATTGTTTTCGGGCGTAACAGCATGCACCCGTAATAAGGATCAACTTTGAGATTCTTAAGTGAAGTCTTCACCTTTTCTTTGATTTTTTCAGGCCCTATATCGTTATAGAGGATCTCTAGGAAGTGCATGACTTCGATATTGCCAAGGTAGTCCTCTTCATTATCCAAGAAAAGATTGATATTCTTGAGCTTGTCCGGATTGTTCTTATACATTAAATTGACTTGTTTTAGAACATTATAGCACATCGAGCATAAAGTCACAAGCTTGTTTGTTTTTAGCTCCCTTCCCATCTCCTGTGCCCTTATCAAGGTCCTTGTCGCAGAAAGATGGTCGGCCATTACATCCGATGTTAGATTGTAGACAACACCGCAGCAGGTCCATGTCGGAAGCTCCTTCAGTTCAAACCCAAGTAGCTTAGCAACTTCAAGGGCCGCCTCCTCATCCTTTTTTCCTGTTGTCTTTAAGGTGCAACCAGGGTAGTATGGGTAGTCCATCACCAGACCCCCTTCTTTATCGCAGAAACTATGGCCATCTGAGGTATCTCTTCAATAAGTTTTTCTATGAACTCCTTTGAGTAAATATTGATGAAATCCTGCTTGTTCCGTAGCTTAACGTTTCTTAAGCCCTCCATTATCTTTGCTATATCGACGCTCCTGGGGCATCTCGCGGAGCATGTAAAGCATGCAGCACATACCCAGAATGTATTTTGATTTAAGACTTCCATATCACCGGTCTGGACAAGCCTTATCACTTTGTTAGGTGCCATGTCCATACTGTCAACTACGGGGCAAGTGGCCGAGCACTTACCGCACTGGTAGCATTTGAAAATATTTTCTCCCGATATCTCTTCCACAGTTTTTCTAAGTTCCAATCCCTTCTCAGAAACTGTAAAGACCACTATATATTCCTCCCGATCCTTTCTAGAAGTGATCTATCTTTGTTGTAGATTGATATCTCAATCGGGGATTCACCTGGCAGGCAATGAGTTGCACATGCAAAGCATGGGTCATAGGCCCTAAATGCCATCTCGACCATGTTCAGCACACCGTCATTTACCTTCCCATTTTTTATCATTCCCTTTGCAGCATCCCTGACTGACATACATATCGCACCGGCATTGTTTGTAGATGCTACAACTAGATTTGCTCTCTCAATCTTTGCATCATCAGTTAGCTTGTAATGATGAAATAAAGTTCCCCTTGCCGCTTCTACTACCCCGACACCCTCAGTTGGCAGGCCTACCTTATTTCTTAGGTCCTGCTTTAGGATATCCTTGTCACGGCTTAGCTCCAATACCCTTTCAGAAACATATAATAATTCTATTAATCTTGCCCAGTGGAATGCGAGTGTAGAATTCACAGGCTTCCCTAAGGTTTCAATCAACTCCTTATAGGCCTCATTTGCCAAGGGTGTTGAAAATCCGTCAATTACATTAATCCTTCCAAGAGGCCCAACACGGTAAATGCCGCTATCGACCCCTCCTGTAAGCCCATTCCAGCCTATCTCCTTCAGGTAAGGAAACTTCATGTATGTCCATGGCTCAACATGTTCTGAGATGTAATCTTGATATCTGCTTCCTTCAAAACAGGCAAACTCCTTGTCCTCAGGACTCTTGACCCTAACCATACCATCGTAGAAGTTCAGGTTGTTATTTTTGTCAACAAGACCCATGTTGTATGTTTCAAGTGTGTAGGCATCACTTTTGATAAGTTCAAGGTAATCCTTGTTTTTTAGGACGGTGTCCTTAAAGAAGTTCAGTGAGAATTCAGAGAACTTAACACAGGATTCTGCCATCAACTCTATGTCGCTTCGTTCTTCTTCTGTCAATCCTTTTGATATACCGCCGGGTAGACCGCATACCGGATGAGTTGGTTTTCCCCCTAGTATCCTTGTTATCTTCTGCCCATAGGCCCGATGCTTTATGACTTCCTTACCGACCTCAACACCAACTTTTCCGATAACACCTATAATGTTCCTCTCTCCCTTTGGTGCGCTCGGCCCTACGACAAAATCTGGGCCCCCAAGGAAGTAGAAGTGAAGTATATGATCATAAATAACATAACCGCAGTACATGAGCTCCCTAAGCTTTTTTGCAGTCTCAGTAGGCTCTGTGTTGAAAGCATTATCAAGGGCCTTAGTTGATGCGAAGTGGTGTGCAACAGGGCATACCCCGCATATCCTAGAAGTTATCTGTGGCATGTCCTCTGCAAGCCTCCCTTCGCTAAACTTCTCAAACCCCCTAAGCTCTGGTATCTGAAGGTAGGCGTTTTCCACATTGCCGCTGTCATTTAGGAATATCTCAATCTTACCATGGCCCTCAAGCCTTGTTATTGGGTCAATTGTGATTCGTTTCATTTAATCACCTTTCTTTTTATGAAGGAGGAAGCAAGTGAATATCTATAGAATGTCCCAACAGGGTCCTTTATCTTTGATATCAGCTCTTCAACCTTTTTCTCGTCAAGCTCTAGCTCCTTCTCAACAGCCAGTACGGAAGCAAGGGCAGATATCATTTTTGCACCCTGGTCAGATACTTCAGGTGTCTTACCAAAGCAGCCTGTGCACGGCATGTTGCCTTTTATGCATTGGTGGCCGCAGCCTGACCTTGTAGCAGGCCCCATACATATGATGCCCTGGTCAAGGAAGCACTTTTCAGGGTCAGCTTCCTTCTCATAGACCCTGTAAATTGTGTCTATCATCTTGTCCTTCTTTTTTCTCGGGCATTCATCGCACAAAGCCTTTACAGGGGCCATAACAGTCCCCTTTGGAGGAAGATCCCCAGATAAAAACTTATTGAAGGCATCCTCAACGATGTTCGGTGTTGGAGGACACCCAGGTAAATAATAATCAACATCAACGACTTGATCAAGAGTTTTCACAGTATCGTAGAACTCAGGGATATGTATCTCTCCCTCTTTTGTCATAAATGAAGTTTCGGGCAAAGTATCCTCATTGTTCATAGTAGTTTCTGTTTCTTTATAGGCCCTATCAAATATCAGCTTTTTGTTGAAGAGGTTTGCAAGTGCAGGTATACACCCCTCATGAGCACAGGAGCCAAAGGCAACAAGTATCTTTGATTTTTCTCTAAGTATTTTTGCAAGCTCTTCATTTTCACTTGTCCTAATAGCACCATTAAAAAAGCAGACATCAATAGATTTGTCCTTCATCTTTTTTAGATCCTCATATTTTGTGTCCATGGCAACTGGCCACATCAGGATGTTAGCCTTTTCAATAATCTCAAGAATCTTTTCATTAATATCTAAAACAGCAATTTCACAGCCGCCGCAAGAAGACGCCCAGTAAAAAGCTATATTGGCTTTTGTCATTTTAATTCCTCCTTTCTGAGTGGAGACGGTCCGAGTTCCTTTAGTTTTATTGTCATGTCATTTACTACCTCTTTGAACTTGTTACCTTCGCTTGCTGATATCCATTCTAGCCTTAACCTCTCCTCTTCCAATCCCATCTCTTTAATCAATGCTTTAAGAAGTTTTACCCTCCGAAGCGTCTTGTAATTGCCCTGTGCATAATGGCAGTCCCCTGGGTGGCACCCCCCGACTAAAACTCCGTCTGCTCCTCTAGAGAATGCATCCAAAATGAAGGAAGGATCGACCCTCCCGGAGCACATGACCCTTATCGGGATGGCATTTGGGGAGAACTTTAGCCTTGAAACGCCTGCAAGGTCAGCCCCTGCGTAAGTGCACCATTTGCACAGAAAAGCAATAATCTTTGGTTCGTAATTTTCCATAAAATCTACTCCAGTATGACCTCGATCATCTTAAACATATTCTTAGTTTCATCGTTTCTCATAGTGGCGGCCCCACTCGGGCAGGCTGAAGAGCATGTACCACAACCCTGACAAAGGGCCTCATTTAATTTGGATCTCTTCACTTCCTTTCCTTCTTTAGTAGTAATCTCTGCTTCTAGAGCACCGTAAGGGCACAATGCAATGCACACGCCGCAACCGCTGCACACATCCTCATCTATCTCGCATATCAAGGGCTCCTTGTGGAGCATATTGGATGAGAACATCGAAAGGACCTTTGAGGCCGCAGCACCTGCCTGTGAAACAGATTCTGGGATGTCCTTTGGGCCCTGGGCAGCACCGGCAAAGAATATCCCGGAGGTCATGCTCTCAACAGGCCTTAGCTTCGGATGGGCTTCCTTTAAGAACCCGTTTTCGTCAATTGATATTTTCAGTTTTTGCTGTAATTCTTTTATCTCAGCCGATGGCTCAATTGCCATTGCAAGCACCGCTAGGTCAGCCTTTACCTCGACCTTTTTGCCAGTAAGCGTGTCTACTCCCCAGACAACTACCTTCTCGCCGTCCTCGAAGATTTTTGAAACCTTACCTCGTGTGTAGAGTGCATGGTCTTCCTCCGTAGTCCTATAGTAAAACTCCTCGTAGTCCTTTCCAGCAGTTCGGACATCGATATAGAAGACATAGGCATTTCCATCGTGGACCTTGTGCTTGAAGAGCATCGCATGTTTTGCAGTGTACATGCAGCAGATCTTTGAGCAGTACGGTTTGTGCTCCTCAATATCCCTTGAGCCCGCACACTGGACAAAGACAACATCCTTCACAGCCTTCCCATCGGACGGCCTTACTATTTGGCCCCCAGTTGGCCCGGATGCCGAAAGCAGCCTCTCAAACTTAAGGCCACTTATCACGTTGGGGTACTTTCCTCCGCCATATTCGGTAAGATTTTCTAGAGGGTACTCTTGATAGCCTGTAGCAACAACTATGGCACCTGCGTCTATCTCTACAATATCCTCCTTCATATCAAAATCAATCGCACCAATCTTACAGACCTTCTCACATATCTTGCATATCCCCTTCTGGTAGTAAAGGCAGTTCTCCCTGTCAATTACAGGTTTATTTGGCACAGCCTGTGGGAATGGAATGTAGATCGCAGCCCTCTTTGAAAGCCCTTCCTGAAATTCCGAAGGAACTTTAGCCGGGCATTTGTTATAGCAGTCACCGCACCCAGTGCATAAATCCCAGTTAACGGAAGTTGGCTTTTTCTTAACCTTAACCTTGAAGTTCCCTACATACCCGCTGACGCTATCAACTTCCGAGTAGGTCATGAGCTCTATATCTGGATGATTTGCAGCTTCGACCATCTTTGGCGTCAAAATGCACTGTGAGCAGTCAAGTGTCGGGAAGGTTTCAGATAACTTTGCCATCTTCCCCCCTATTGAAGAGTCCTTCTCGATAAGATATGTTTTGTAGCCTCCGTTTGCAATATCAAGCGCCGCTTGTATCCCGGAAACGCCCCCTCCAATAACAATTGCTTTTTTTGTGATTGGGACTTCAATATCTGTTAGGGATATATCATTCTTGACTTTTTCAACGATGCTTTTTGTGATCTTAATGGCCTTTTCTGTGGCCTTCTTCTTATCCTCATGCACCCAGCTGCAGTGCTCCCTTATATTGGATATCTCGCACTGGTAAGGATTTAACCCGGCATTCTTTGAATTAGTTCGGAAGGTCTTTTCATGGAGAGTGGGGGAGCATGCAGCAACAACGACACGATCAAGCTTCTCCTTTTCAATAGTTTCTCTCATGAGCTTTTGGCCCGGGTCTGAGCACATGTAGATATACGTCCCTGCATATGCGACCCCTTCCATCTTGGATATCTCTTGAGCCACCTTTTCAACATCAACTGTCCCAGCAATGTTGGAGCCGCAGTGACAAACAAAAACGCCTACCCTAGGGGAAGAGTTAGAATCCATTAAAAGTCATCTCTCTAATTTTGTACTATTATTATACTTTTCCTAAATTTAAATGTTTTGGTTATAGAATAGTTATTATCCCAAATATTAATCAATAATATGAATATATCTCGGATAATATTTGCATTTATATATGATTTACCGTATGGGGCTAATATGCTTCAGTTATTTGGCCTATCGATTTTCTTTAGCCCGCCGTTTTCAAAAACGTATACTGTATTGATAAAAGAAGGTATTTCTGGGTCGTGGGTAATCATGATTAGGGTCTTGTCCTTACAGAACTCTTCTATGTTTTTCAACAGCTGATTTTTTGTATCAGAATCAAGGTGTGATGTTGGCTCATCAAGGATCAATATCTCTGGATCCTCTAAGAACACCCTTGCAAGTGCTATACGTTGTTTTTGACCGCCGGATAATTTTGATCCTCTATCCCCGATGATGTAGTTATATGACATTCCCTTCTCTCTGATGAAATCATTACAGCACGCGAGCTTGCAAGCAGACATCAGTTTGTCCTTTCGTATATCCTTTTGCCCCCAGGTGATGTTCTCCTCGATAGTTCCATAGAAGAGATATGGGTCCTGCCCCATCCAGCTCATTATCCTGTGCCAGCTTTCCTTTTTTATTTTCTCTACCGGGATACTATCTATCGTCAGCTTGCCTGATTTAGGATAGATCAATCCTAAAATTAAATCTATCATGGTACTTTTCCCAACACCCGTGGGCCCATAGATAGCGATTTTATCGCCTTTGTTTATTGATAAATTGATGTTCTTCAAAACCTTCTTGTCGTCATAGCCAAAACTTACATTCTTAAACTCAATCTTATCTTTGAAAGAATTTATTATTGTGTCTCCATCCTTTTCAACGTTCTTTGAACCTTCATTGATCAGCACATCAACTGCATTCATCGATGGGATTTCGAATTTGATTCTGTAGTACTCTGTCTGTATTGATTTCATATTGCTGCTGAGCTTTAGGAAAACATATATCATTATTCCGATAACAGATATTGGGACATAATAATAGGTCATCGTCAAGTAGATTATTACTAAGATTGGTATAAAATTCGCAGGTTCATGCAGATAGGTAACATAGTTCATCTTGTCATTCATTTCGTACCTTATCTTGGATAGAAACTCTGTCTTATCATAGAGTAACTTCTGAACAAAACTTTCCTTTGACATTGATTTGATATTTTTTAGGCCGTCCATGGAGGCAAGAGTTTCCTTCATGAAAAGATTTCTTTGACTTAGGATGCTTGAGCCGCTAAACCTTGCATTTTTTACAATCCTCCCCAAGATCAATGTAACGCCGCCTATCACAACAAAGATCAGAATTGTAACTTCAAATGACAGTAGAACTAAAAGAACTATATAGACAAAAAAGAGGAATACCTGTGGCAGTAGGTTCAGTGTCCTTAGGTATACATCCCTATCCTTTTCTATTTCATTTGTCAAAACATTTGTTATGTAGCTCTTCATTGCACCGTTTATGAAGATCCAATCTGAATAGAGAATTATGTCGCAGATCTTTTTCCTCCTAGTTATCTCATACCAGAGTTTTTCCCTGTTAATCAATGAGGCCAAGAGGATACTTATCAGAGCCTTTAAGACAAAAACAAATGCTATCCCAATGAAAAGGGTGAGGATGTTGTAATCAACGTTTATCAGTGAATATGCTTTTTTTATGAAGGATAGGAGTTCAATGTTACTGTCTGCAGAAGATTCGTTTAGTATCTGTTCCAGTGCAGGGACAAGCAAACTGATAGAAAGCATCTCGAAAAGACTCACAACTAGTGACAATAGAATGATCGTTATGGATTGTTTTTTTCTTATCTTGAAAAGGCTTCTTACGACAGACCTAATTGAATATTTTTCAGAAATTGTAATATCTTGATTTAAAACCATTTGATCCACAATCTAAGTACATGTCAACTATTATATTGAAATTTAAATGTTTTGGTTAAGCTCATTTAATGCACCGGTTATTATTCAACAAATAAAAGATATTCCGGATAAAATTGTCAATAACTTGAATTTTCCCGAGTGAAGCGTTCACTATAACTAGTGTCGAATGATAATTTGTATAATTATTTTATATTTTTTGATTTTTTAGGTAGAATTATTAATATTTTTTATACAAATGGTCAAATTATCGTTGATATTTCTATAAACAATATCTTTTTAAGGTGAGAAAACAATATGTATACGGAACTCTATTTTTCGGGGGATTAAATGATAGATGAGACCCTAATAAAAAATACAATAATTGAGCTTCTGAAGGACTCCTCAACAAGATTGCCCCAGGATGTTAAAGACGCATTAAATAAAGCGTATGAAGTTGAAACAGGTCCAGCAAAGGCTCAGTTAGAGGCAATAATAAAAAATGTGAAGATGGCAGAGGAGAGCTCAACACCTCTTTGTCAGGACACGGGTGTCCATATATTCTTTGTCAAAATGGGGGACATTGGAAATCCCAAGCTTGAAAAGAAAATGCCTAGCATCATAATAGATGCAGTTAGGGAAGCAACAAAGAAGGTGCCATTGAGGCCGAACGCCGTTCACCCTCTAACAAGAAAAAATCCTGGTGACAACGTAGGGGATCACATGCCTTACGTTAATTATACGCCAATTGATGCCGATTATATCGAGATAACTGCGATGCCAAAAGGCGCGGGCAGTGAGAACATGTCCAGAGTTGCAATGCTAAATCCATCGGATGGTATCAAAGGAATAAAGAAGTTTGCCCTTGACACGGTAGTTGGCGCTGGATCAAAACCCTGCCCACCGATGATTATTGGGCTTGGTATCGGAGGAAGTGCCGACATATCGATTAAACTTGCAAAGATGGCGCTGCTTAGGCCAATAAATCAGAGGCATCCAGATCCTGCAATAGCCGCATTAGAAAAAGAGCTCTATGACGCATTTAATGCGCTAGGTATAGGGGTCATGGGCCTTGGTGGAAAGACAACTGTGATCGGGGTAAACGCTGAGCTCGGATACTGCCACACAGCGTCGCTCCCTGTTGCTATAAACGTCCAGTGCTGGGCCGGAAGGAAGGCAACGGCAAGAATTTACAAAGACGGGAGAGTAGAGCATCTAACATACAAGAGGTGAAAGGTGTGGATAAGATATTAGAATTACCGCTTGACGAAAAGACTGTTAGGGGATTAAAACTTGGTGAGACTGTTTACCTCAACGGTATTTTCTTTACCGCAAGGGATGAAGCCCATATGCATGCACTAGAATATGCCAAGGAAGGAAAGAAAATCCCTTATGATTTTAAAGGTGCTGCAATCTACCACTGCGGGCCCATTATGGCAAAGGAAGGGGACAAGTGGAGGGCAGTTGCCGCGGGACCAACAACATCAACAAGGATGAACTCTTTAGAGCCAGAGTTCATAGAGAAATTCAAGGTTTCTGCAATAATTGGAAAAGGTGGGATGTCAAAACCAACTGTCGATGCGATGAAAAACTTTGGTTGTGTCTACCTTGCAATTACCGGTGGGGCAGCAGTCCTCGCTGCAAAAGGCATCAAGGAAGTCATCGGTGTTGAGTGGTATGAGCTTGGAATGCCAGAGGCACTGTGGATTCTTAGGGGAGAGAGGTTTGGCCCGTTAACAGTTGCAATCGATGCTCATGGGAACAGTTTGTATGCTGATGTTGAAAAAGAGGTAGAAAAGAACATCCCGAGAGCAAAGGAGATTTTAAAGATTTAAGGTGATTTTATGGAAAAACTTACAAAAGAAGATCTGATTAAAAAGGCTTCAAAACCTGCAGAAGACGCTATGAAGCTTCACCCCTTTTACAAGGGAAAGATTGAGATAGCATCAAAGGTCTGCATCAGGGATTTCAGCGATTTTGCAATATGGTATACGCCTGGTGTAGCAGAACCCTGCAAAGCAATTCACAAGAACAAAGAGGCTGTGTTTGACCACACAAACAAGGGAAACGCAGTCGCCGTTGTTTCTGACGGTACTAGGGTATTGGGGCTTGGTAACATTGGACCTGAAGCTGCTATGCCTGTCATGGAAGGAAAAGCGCTATTGTTTAAGTACCTTGGAGGTGTAGACGCCTATCCAATATGCCTTGACACAAGGGATCCGGATAAACTGATTGAAACATGCAAACTGATCAAGCCAACATTTGGTGGTATAAATCTAGAGGACATTGAAAAGCCCAAGTGCTTCTTCGTTCTTGATAAGCTCAGAGCAGATAAGGACATGGATATCCCGGTATGGCATGATGACCAGCAGGGGACTGCCACAGTTGAAGTTGCAGGTGCCATAAATGCATTGAAAGTTGTAGGAAAGAAGCTAAGCGAAGCCAATATAGTCCTTGTAGGGACTGGGGCAGCCAACATCGCAACATCAAGGGTCTTGGTAGCAGCAGGAGCAAAAAAGAAGAACATAGTTGCAGTCGATTCAAAAGGTATATTGAACGCAAACAGAAAGGACTTGGAGATGGACAAAAATAACAACCCTTTCAAGTGGGACCTTTGTGTTAACGCAAACAAGGAGCAGAGAAGTGGGGGAGTAAAGGACGCTCTTAAAGGGGCAGATATCTGCATCGCAGCTTCAAAGCCAGGGCCTGACACAATAAAGAAGGAAGAGGTAACAGGGATGGCAACTGATGCTATACTGTTCGCCTCAGCAAACCCGATGCCCGAGATTTGGCCGTGGGAGGCAAAGGAAGCAGGCGTAAGAATCGTTGGGACTGGAAGGAGTGACTTCCCCAATCAGATCAATAACTCAATTGTATTCCCAGGGATATTTAGAGGCGCACTTGACGTAAGGGCAAAGACAATATCAGATGAGATGTGTGTTGCAGCGGCATTTGAGATTGCAAAGACCGCCGAGGACAAAGGGCTTTCTGATGAGTACATCGTCCCAAAGATGAGCGAGTGGGAGGTATTCCCAAGGACAGCTGTGGCCGTCGGTATGAAAGCAATTGAGCAGAGTCTTGCAAGAGTCAAATATAACAAGAACGAGCTCTATGAAATTGCAGAAAAAACTATCAAGAAAGCAAGGGACGAAACACACATGCTGATGAAGCAGGGCATAATAGAAATGCCACCTAAATAAATTTTTTATTTTTTTTCTTGCAAGTATTTTTCCTTTTTTATTATTGATTTAGCTAAGGTGCCAAATTGATTATTCTAGAAAAATTATCTTTGACAAAAATGCTGTTATAGCTATGCCTAAGACTATTGGTATCACCATGCCATTCATTATTGCGATAAATGTCCAGAAAATATTACCAAAAAATGCTGTGAGAAGCAAGTTATTGTTCGGCTTTTCAGTCTTCAGTGCCTTTAATATTATAATCATCCCGATAAATCCAGAGAGGAGCCAGCCAAAAAAATTAATTAATGGAACGTTGTAGTATGGTCCAGGGTAATGCCAAAACCAGAATTTTAGTGCAACAGCACCTGGATCGAGCACAAGGTCAAAAATTGTTATTATCACGCTACCAGCTATTGCTTTTTTTAAGAGGGAAGTTTTAGCATTTAGTATTCTCTCTGTTAGAGCCCAGGAGGCGATAACAAGCGGGACCCAGCCAAAGCTTACGGTCCATGGGACGACCCCAATCCTAGGGCCTAGATATGGGGTATAGAAAAAGAACCCGTAGGGAAAGCCTGTTAGGACACCCACTGTTTCTATAATCATTGAGAAAATGGAAAGTATTAGTATTGTTTTTATTGCTTTTCTGGGATTAGTTTTTCTTATAAGATAGAAATATGTCGGGATAGAAAGAGAGACCATGAAAAAAATTGAGATGGCAAAGTATTCCTGTCTGAATTCTAAAAGAGAGATAAATATCGCAGCTATTGCAATTGATATAGACATGATGGCTATTATTATCTTTCTCATAACTTTGCACTCTTTTGTATTTTATTTTAGAGGGTTTTTAAGTTATCTTAACTAGATATAAAAGATTATGTATTTTGTTTTTTGATTATCTAAAAAATTTTTAGGATGGAATCAGTAGAGATTAAATTTGAGGGCTAGAATTTATTTAATGTCGTAAACTTTTTTCCTTAATGTAAAAGAACGAAGACGTACTATGTTTCCCTTTATCTCGTAAGTAAGTCTGTATTTACCAATCCTAATACTTCGTATTCCTTTAAGCTCATATCTAAGGGGTTTACCACAGTAAGGGTCGTCAATAAGAAAAGCAAGCACTTTCTTAAGTCTCTTTTTAGATTCAGTATCAGCATTTTTGATGTCCTTTTTACATGAAGAAGGTATATCAATCTGGTACATCTAATCCTTCAAAGACTATCTATAAAATCCTCTATTTCTTTTTTGGTATGAAATGACTCGAATTTACCTTTTTCGAAATCAGAGGAACTCTGTTTTATTGCGTCTAGTGTTTCTTCATCGGCTAAAACTTCTAGAGTATCAAGTAGCTCTTCTATTAAATCTTTAGTTTTAGATAAAAGTTGGATCTCCTCCTTTGTTATTAGGGGTTCCATGGATGAAGTTTCTGTCATCTTTTCACCATTATTATTACTCTTTCTATGGGTTAAAAGATTATTGGTTAATCTAAATATTTGTCGATAACACTCTAAAATGTTTATATCACTTACCAATTATTTTTTACCGAAGAACTCTATCGCTTCTTCTAGCTCCTTGTGGGTCTTTGCATAATCTTTGATATCGATTCCTTTCTGGTATGCCTCGCATGCTTGGACCAGTGCTTTTGCCCCAGCTGTTGTCCCTCTTGGGTGTGCGTGACATCCTGCGCCCATAGTTGTGATGAAGTCAATGTTTCCCATAATATCAATAAATGGTTTCAAGAGAGTTGGATTAAGTCCACCAGATATGATCGGGCAGCATTTCTTCATACCCCTCCAGCTGTCATCCTCTAAGATAACGTGCCGAGCAGTATCTGCTTGAGCAAGGGCTATGGCATCTTTGTCACCTTCAAAGATTTTAGACCACTCCTGTTCAAAGAAATGCCCTTGGCCTTTGAATGCTAGAATGTTCTTTGCGGCGACTATATCGTCTTCAGGAGTTCCCTTCATCTTCCCAACACCTGCAGTCCCTGTATGGATTCCTGAAGCCCCTGCCAATCGTGCAAACTTAGATAGAACTAATACTGAGAAACCTATCGGATTTTCTGGTCTGGTGTAGGCCCCGTGGCTAGCCCTGTGGAAGTGTATAAAGACGTCAGGATATTTTCTCCTAAGGGTCTGGACAGCCATCCACCCTGCTGTAATCCCATCAATTAGGAATGCGTAGCTCCCAGGTTCAAACCCAGCGTTTCTGATGAGCTCACACCTCTCAATCATCGTATCATAATCGGCAGCAGACACATTGAACGAGTGTACCTTTTTTTCACCTGTTTCTTTGACAGCCTTATCCATTGCCTCTTTGACATTTTTGACCATCTTGTCGAATGGTGAGAAGTCCTGATTTGCCTGTGGCTCGTCATTCTTGACAAAATCCCCTCCGCCTACCCAGAAGTCATATGCTGCCTCTGCATACTCTGCCGAAGTCAAACCCATCTTTGGTTTTATTATACTTCCAAGAATTGGTCTATCGTAGACGCCCAGATATTTTCTCATATCATCGAGCGTATAGCTTGGGCCATCATACTGCTCTAGCATTGCAGGGGGAAACCAAACATCAAGCAATTTTATGGCGCTTACCTCCTTCATGCCGAGGACGTTGCCTACAATGTATGTGAGGATATTCTGGACGTTACCGCCCCGATCAAAAAGCCTCCATGGGTATGCGATCCAGATGAGATCCTTTTCCTGATCAATTTTGTAGACAAGCGCGTTCATCTGTTTTGAGAAGGCTGTTTCAGTCTTTACATTAAAGTTAGTTCCTGTTGAGGATTCTGCTGCAACTTCTGCAGCGGCTTGGAGGATGTTTAAGCTGCCCCCGGAGATCATATGAAAGATTGATAAGAGGTACTCCCCATTTTTTGGATTGGGAAGATCTAAATTCACATAACCTTTCTGGTGTATGTTGAGTGTTTTTATTAACTGTTCTTCATTAATTTTTGCCATAATTATTAACTGCCCTTAATTATATATAAAATTTCGCCCGTTTAATGAAACCATAATAGTAATAAATAGATTTTTTATTATAATCATAGATTTCATGGAGAATGACATATTTAAAAACATGTTAAAAATATCTGGGAGCACAACTATTACTCAAATAATGGGAATTCTAGTCCTTCCAATTTTATCTAGAGTGTACTCTCCTGAAAATTTTGGGGTATATGCATTATTTTTCTCTATTTCTAACATCCTTTTGATAATTGCGACTTGGCAATACGATGTGGCTATTGTCATCCCTAAGAAATATGAAGATTCGTTGAGTCTATTTTTTTTATCCATTCTATTATTGTCTTTCATGTCTTTAGGATTCTTTCTTATAATGATATTTTTTAACACGTTTATTCTTAATTTATTCAGATTAAATGATTTATCAAGAATATTATTTCTAATTCCTGTTCATATATTCATTTCAGGTTTCTATCAATCACTTAGATATCTAAATTCAAGAAACAACGCCTTTGGAAATACTGCAAAGTCCTCAATAATTAATTCTGGAATAACTTATTTTTCACAAATAATACTGGGAATTTTATTTCTAGATGGATCTGGGTTAGTATATGGTAGTATATTTGGGTCATTATTAGCAACTATTTTTTTACTTTTTGTTTCTGTAAAATTTATTTCTATTAAATCTGTAAATTTTACTGGAATAAGAAAAGTTATGTATGGATATAAAAAATTCCCAACCGTTACTACTTTAGGGAATTTTTTGAGTGGAGTCGGCGGACAATTACCTGTATTGTTGCTATCGTCTTTTTTTGGAACGGTATACTCTGGATTTTATTCTATAGCTAATAAAGCAATTAACATTCCATCACGTATAATAGCAGGTTCAATCTCAGAAGTATCTTATAAACACACTTCAGATATAATAAATGACAACAAACTACTTTCTACTTATTTTGAGAAATCCACTGCCGCTATTTTTCAGATTTCTATACTCCCATTCTTGATAATATTTTTGTTTGGGAGAATCTTGGTAACTTTCTTTTTAGGAAATGACTGGGCAGTGGCTGGATTATATATACAAATACTTTCTCCTTTAATCTTTTTACAATTTCTTAATTCACCAATTGGGATATTTCTACAAAAAAATAGAAACGATATTTTACTAGGATGGCAAGTTATGTACCTAATATTTTCTGCCATAGGGTTGATTTCGGGATATGTTTATGGTGGCCCTACAGTATCTATAATTAATTTTTCTTTATTACTTTCTATATGTTATATAATTTCAATATATTTAAATTTTAGATTAGTCAATGCAAGTTTTAAAAATATGATTTTTAATATCAAGAAAAAGTTTTATTTGAAAAAATTTCTTAATACGGGGGATATTTAAAATCAAATTATTACTAATCAAACAGTTATTTTTTTAAGATATTTTGATGTAAATCGCTTGTATAAACATAAGTGATTTTCATGAAAGTTACATTAATTTCTCATGTCTTGCCACCCTCTTTATCTGGACAAGCTATGATAATATATAAATTATTAAAAGACTTAAACGCTTCAAATTATTTTTTAATATCTATTGAAAATTATACTAAAAATAGAAAGATTAGAGAGTATTCTAATAAGTTATCTGGAAAATACTATTTTTTATCAGGAATATTCCCAAGAATAGTCATCATAAATAAAGGAATCAACAAATTAAAAAGAGTATTGAATATATCTCCTTTCTTGCATCTTAGAACATATTTAAGAATGAATCAAATTATTAAAATTCTTAAAAAAGAAAATCCAGATGCAGTAATAGCGTGTACAGGAGATTTAATTGATTTGCCATCTGCATATAATGCTAGTAAAAAATTAAACATCCCATTCTATACATATGTCTTTGATTATTATTCTTATCAGTGGACAATACCAAAAGAAAGGGCTTTTGCGAGAGCAAATGAAGAAATAATTCTCAAAGGCTCAACAGGCGTAATAGTTCCTAATGAGTTTATGTATGAGGAATTAAAAAGAGTTTACGGAATAAAGTCAACAATAGTCTATAACTGTAATGATTCAATTACTACATATACGAATAATAATCCATGGCCAATTATTAAGGATAAAATTTCTGTTGTTTATACAGGAGCTATATACAACGCCCATTATGGTGCTTTCAGAAATCTTGTTAAAGCCATTAACTCATTTAAAAATGAGAATATTAATTTACATGTATACACAAATCAAACAAAAGAATGGCTTATAAAGCAAGAAATATCAAAAAAAGTAGTTTATCATAACAATGTACCTTTGTCGGAAAGTTTGGAGATTCAAAAAAAAGCGGATATACTATTCTTGCCCTTGGCTTTTAATACAAAGTTTCCAGAAGTGATCAATACTTCAATGCCAGGCAAGATGGGAGAGTATTTGGCATCTGGCCGCCCAATATTAGTACATGCGCCCAAAGATTCTTTTGTAAGCTGGTACTTTAAGAAGAATAATTGTGGGGTAGTAGTTGATAAAGAAGATTTATCAGAATTAAAAAAAGCTATTAAAAAAATAGTAAATGATAATAATTTTAGAGAAATTATTGTCCAGAATGCCTTACTATGTTCAAAGAATGACTTTGATATAGAAAAAGCTAAACAGAATTTCTTCGATGCTATTAATTTTAAGGAGTAATATTATGAAAATAATAGTTCTCGGTGCAACAGGAATGCTGGGCCACAAGATGCTTCAAACTTTAAATGATGAACATGAAGTAATTGGGACCGTACGTGGCGATGAAAAAAAATACAAAGATCATCCATTATTAGGGAATTTTAATCTTATTGGAAATGTAAAATCAGAGGACATAAAAATTATAAAAGAATTGATTGAGAAGCAAAAACCAAATGTTGTAATCAATTGTATTGGCATAGTCAAACAACTCCCAACTGCAAAAGACCCAATACAATCTATAATGGTAAACTCTCTTTTCCCCCATCAAATGGCACAAATTTGTAATAATAGTAACATAAGATTTATTCATTTTAGCACAGATTGCGTCTTCTCAGGTAAAAAAGGCAACTATATAGAAAGCGATCAATCTGATGCTGAAGATCTATATGGAAAAACAAAGTTCTTAGGTGAAGTCAATTATCCAAATTCTTTGACCATTAGAACTTCAATTATTGGGCGAGAGATTAATTCTAAAAATGGACTTCTAGAATGGTTTCTAAGCAAAAAAGGTCAGAGTGTAAAAGGTTATTCCCATGCCTTTTTCAGTGGCCTTACCACATATGCCTTGTCAAAAATAGTCTCAAAAATAATATCTGATTTTGATTCACTTTCCGGAATTTGGCATATTTCTTCTAAACCAATTAGCAAATATTCACTTCTTACAAAGATAAATGAAAAATTTAATTTAGGCATTTCTATTGTTTCAGAGTATAGTGTTATTTATAACAAGACACTTGATAGTTCTAAATTCGTTCAAGCAACAGATATAAAAATCCCAAGTTGGGATAAAATGATAGATGATTTGTATAAAGATTCAAAATTATATGAATGAGGTTAGATAATGCTAACAGATAAAAAAATATTAGTAACTGGCGGAACTGGCTCTTTAGGTAAGGTATTAGTTAAAAGACTTCTTTCAGGAGAACTAGGAACCCCAAAAAAAATTATTGTTTTTTCTAGAGATGAGGCTAAACAGCACTCCATGAGGCTTGATTATTTAAATAAAAAAGATTCGACTGATGAAATTATATATAATAATTTCAAAAGAGTACTAGAATTTAGGATAGGCGATGTGAGGGATTCACATTCACTAAACTCTGCCCTAAAAGAAGTTGATGTTGTATTCAATGCCGCAGCCTTAAAACAAGTCCCGTCCTGCGAATACTTTCCATTTGAAGCAGTTCAGACCAATATTATGGGCCCACAAAATATTGTAAATGCAATTAATGAATTAGATTTACCCATAGAAACGGTGGTGGGTATATCTACTGATAAAGCATGCAAACCAGTAAATGTCATGGGCATGACAAAGGCCCTCCAAGAGAGAGTTTTCATCCAGGCAAATATGAAGTGTCAATCGACTCGATTTATATGCGTTCGTTACGGAAATGTGTTGGCTTCAAGAGGCTCTGTCATTCCTTTATTTCATGAGCAAATTGCAAATGGTGGGCCTGTAACAATTACAACTAGTGATATGACTAGATTTTTACTAAGTTTAAATCAAGCAGTTGATACTATTTTCTCTGCAATTAAACATGCTAATAGGGGGGAAACTTATATCCCCATAGTTCCTTCTGCAAAAATGACAGACATTGCAAAAGTTTTGATTGGCGATAAAAAAATTAAAACTGTGATCACGGGAATTCGCCCAGGAGAGAAAGTTCATGAGATATTGGTATCTGAAGAAGAAGCTCCAAGAACAATTAAAAGAGGGGAATACTATGTTATACTTCCTTTGCTACCTGAGTTAAGGGGCAACGAAATCAAGGATAAAGTTTTGAACCAAGAATACAGCTCATCTGATAATTTAATGAACTTAGATGAGGTGCGTAAGATATTATCAAATTATGATCTTTTAATAGATAAAAAAAATGAATCGGAGGAGCTCATTCGATGAAGATAGTTACGATTCTTGGAACAAGGCCAGAAATAATAAGGATGAGCCGCATCATAGAAACGATTGATAAGTTCTCTGAACATATTTTAATTCACACGGGGCAAAATTATGACAATTCTCTTAGTGATATATTCTTTGATGAGATGAAGGTAAGAAAACCTAATTATCATCTAGGAATAAAAAGTTCTTCTTTTGGGGAGCAAGTTGGAAAGATCATACAAAAAACTGAAGAAATAATAAAGAAAGAAAAGCCAGATAAAATTCTTGTTCTTGGGGACACAAATAGCAGCCTATCAGTAATACCGGCAAAAAGAATGGGGATCCCAATATACCACCTAGAGGCTGGTAACAGATGCTATGATGACCGAGTTCCAGAAGAGATTAACAGAAGAATCATAGACCACACAAGCGATATACTACTTCCCTACACTGAAAGAAGCAAAATGAATCTAATGCTTGAAGGTATAAAACAGGATAGAATATTTGTTATAGGGAATCCAATCAATGAAGTGATAAATCATTTTAATAAAGAAATAAATAACTCTAAGATATTGTCTAATTTAAATCTAAAAAAAGGCAAATATTTCTTGATTACAATGCATAGGGCTGAGAATGTTGATCTTGAAAATCGACTTAATTCTATATGTGACTCCCTAGAAGCAATTGAAAAAGAGTATGGTCTTCCAATAATATGTAGTCTGCATCCACATACCAAAGATAAGATGGAAAAGTTTGGAATTGAATTTAATAAGAATAATATATATTATTACAAGCCTTTTGGATTTTTTGATTTTATTCAACTAGAAAAAAACTCACGGGGGGTATTAACTGATAGTGGAACAGTCCAGGAGGAATGTTGCATTCTTAAAGTTCCTACAGTGACTATTAGGGACGTAACAGAAAGACCTGAAACTTTAGAATGTGGTAGTAATATTTTGAGTGGTGTTGAAACAAATGATATAATTAATTCATTAAATATTGCACTTTCTTCCTCAAAAGATTGGACCCCCCCTTGGGAATATACTGTAGACAATGTTAGCAAGATAGTTACAAAAATTGTCAATGGATTTTATAAGGGATAATTTAATTATAAAAGATTAATTTTTTTCTAAAATTTCTTTGTATACCTCAAATATTCTTTCTCCTACTACTTCCGAACTGAACTTATTTTTGGCCTCTTTTCTAATTAGTTTTGCATCATATTTATCATGATTATCGAGCATGTATTCTATTGCAGAAACTAAAGCTTTTGTATCCCCAACATCAATCAAAATGCCATTGCTTTCATCTATATATTCTTCAGGCCCACCACATTTTGTAGATATAACAGGTTTCCCATATGCCAAAGCTTCGGCCGTAGAAACAGAAAAAGTTTCATATTTGCTATTTGTTACAAGGAAATCAGATCCAGAAAAAAACTTACCAACTTCAGAAGGTGAAATCATCCCATGGAAGAAAACTGTTTTTCCGAGTAAATCATAATCTTTCGCTTTCTTCTCTAAAGTTTCTTTATCGACACCGTTCCCGACTATGTCAAGCCTAAAATCTTCTCTTCTTTTGGATAGCTCTTTCAATGCATCTAGAATTCCAGATACATTCTTCGTTTTATCATACAAAAGAGAAACATGTAAAATATTTTTAGCACTACTGAGATTTGAGAATTCACTTTCTTCATCAACTTTAATAATGTTTGGAACTATATACATCCTATTTTTAATTCCACAACTCTCTAAAGCATTCTTCAGATATTCGCTTACAGGAATAATAGCCTTTGCTCTTTTTGCAGCAGATTTGATTAAAAACTTCTTGATAAAATTATATCTTTCAAAAGTTCCTTCTTCTTTCAAATAAATGGAACTATGCTCAGATATAATGTAAGGGGCAGATGAGAAGATATTCAAAAAAGAATAAATTACTCCAGAAGGGTGAAGAACTTGGATATGTGCTATATCATAGATTCCAAATAGTTCTTTTACTTTTCTTAATCCCTTTACATAAGCATATACGAAGATAAACGCACTTACAAGTTTATATTTGCTTTTTTTTCTGTAAATAATTATTTCAAGAATATTATCTTTCTTTGAAATGGTTTCAAAGTCTTCTCTATCAAACTTAACGTAGAGTACTGCAACGTCACACATTTTTGATATGCTTATAGCTTGATTTTTAATAAATATCCCAGAAACTTTATTCTCTTTGTTTGGATACCAGCTAGGGATAAATAGCGTTTTGATTCTTTTTTCCATTTATTATAGGATAGAAATAAGATATATAAATAATTCTATAAAGTTCATTCTCTAAGTCAACAATACTTCTCCCAAGTAACAAATTATTTAAGTTTGATTTGATTCTTTATTTTAGTTTTTATGGATAGATTGGATAATATCAGGATATGCCAGGTATCAACAAGGCATAGAACGGATGATTCAAGAATATTTATCAAAATATCTAGGAGTCTAAGGAAAATCTGTGATAATGTGTCCTTTGTAGGTGTTGGAAATGAATCTCTTGTTAAAGAGAGTATAAACCTAATTGGAATAAATCCGTGTAAAAAATCTATATCAATTTGCCAGATCAAAAGGGTATTCCAAACTTACAGAAGAGCTGTAAAAGAAAATTCCGACTTATATCATCTGCATACTCCTGAACTTATACCATTGGGGCTATATCTAAAATTAAAACACAAGAAAGTTATTTACGACCAGCACGAATTTGTCAACGTTACAGTAAGAGGGTGGCCACTTCTAAAAGCAGTTAGATTCTCTCTAAAGCACTTTTTTTGGTGGTTTGAGGGATTAGCCTACAGATATTTTGATTTGATTGTTTGTAATACTGAAGGGATATATGAGATTGCAAGAGGCAATAAATGTGTTGTGGCAAACTTTGTCGATGTAGATTTGATTGAGAAAATAAAATACAAAAAGAATAAGACATTCTCACTTGTCTATGCAGGCGGATTATCTAGGGATAGAAGTATTTTTGATTTAGTTGAATCTGTTGGAGAATTAAATAAAGATGGTATCCATGTATCCCTTGATTTAATGGGCCGGTGGGAGGAAGGATTGGAAGAAAAATGCAAAGAACTTGAGGGCTGGAATTATACAACTTATCATGGGCTTTTAGATCCAATCGATGTTTACACAATAATGAAAACATGTCATGTAGGAATATCAGTATTAAAACCTTTTGAAAACTATATGGAAGGTTGGGCAGTCAAAATATTTGAGTATATGGCTTGCGGTCTTCCTGTGATTGGTTCGGATTTTCCAAAGTGGAAGTCCTTCTATGAAGATTCAATTTTATATTGCGAGCCAACTATGGAAGGAATAAGAGATTCGATTAAAATATTGTACGGGGACAAGAAACTAAGGGAAGAGCTGATTAAAAAAGGAAAAGATTTTGTTAAATCAAAGTGTAATTGGGAATCACAGGAGAAAATCTTATTTGAAAAAATATTTGGGCTCTACAAGGATAAAGATTTAACTTAAAAATAAAATGAAAATTATTCATATTGATAGTAGATAGGGGAGGTATTATTGAGTAAGATCCTATTTGACATCGGGCATCCTGCAGATGTGCATTTCTTCAAGAATCTGATATGGGAAATGGAAAAGAGGGGTCATGAAGTAATTATCACTTCCCGAAGGAAAGAGAGTACATTTCAGCTTCTGGATTATTATAATTTTGATTTTATCGATTTAGGCATAAACAAAAAAGGGCTATTGAAAAAGGCAATTGGATTGGTAGGGACAGATTACAAGCTTCTCAATATATCTAGGAAGTTTAAGCCGGACATCTTGACTGGTTTTGCAAGCCCTTACATAACACACGTAGCTAAGTTGATAGGAAAAAAATCAATCCTCTTCAATGATACAGAACATGCTAAGCTCAACAACAGGCTCTCAATACCCTACTCAGATTACTTTGTAACGCCCTCATCTTTTAGGGATGATTATGGTGAAAAACACATAAAATTTGATGGCTACAAGGAGTTAGCATACTTACACCCAAACTGGTTTAAGGATGAAAAGAATACCCTAAAGGAGCTAGACCTCAAAAAGAATGAAAAGTATTTCATCGTTAGATTAGTCTCCTGGCAGGCAAGCCACGATGTCGGTTACAAGGGCCTCTCCAAGGACCGGATTAGTGAATTGATAAAAACATTAGAAGAGAAAGGCAGAGTTCTTTTAAGCTCAGAGTATTACGACAAGAACTTCGAAGATTATTACATTAAACTTCATCCAGCAAAGATCCATACAGTGATGAATCACTCTGTGATGTATATTGGCGAGGGGGCAACTATGGCTACAGAGGCTGCAGTTCTGGGGAAGCCAAGCTTCTTCATCTCCCCGTTAAGCGGGCAATTGGGCTATCTAGATGAATTAGAAAGAAGTTATGGTCTGCTTTTTTCCTTCAAAACAATAGCTGAATCATTAAATAAAATCAAGGATGTCCTAGAAAGCGATTTTACAAAGCAATGGAATGAAAAGAAGAATAGGATGCTAGATGAAAAAATTGACGTCACAAAATTTATGATTGATCTATTTGAAGAGAAACTTAATTAAATAAATACTTTTAAAAATAATAGAATTCTATAAAATACAAAGTATTATTTAGAGGAGAAAAAATGGACAAAAAATTTTTGATCTTGAGCGTATTGGCACTACTTGGTGTAGTTGGGGTTATATTCCTAGAAACAAGTATCTTAAGCAATGCCTTCCTAGCAGGGTTCGGCTATGTGTTGAGCGCATTGTGTATAGTTGCTGCAATTATTGTAGGGGCAGTATACAAATAGTATTAATTAAAAATACTATAATTTTTTAGATTAAAGGCATCCTACACCCTTGTAGACAAATCCTTTTTTGTTTAGGCTGTCCTTATCAAAGATCCTTCTACCGTCAATCACAAGTGGTGAGTCCATCAGTTTCTTTGCCTTTTCTAAATCAATTTCCTTGAAGATCTTGTGTGAGGTCATCACGACAAAGGCATTAGCACCTTTCAGTGCAGCATATACATCTTTAGAATATTTCACGCCAAATGACCTGATATAATTTTCATCGACATATGGGTCTACAACAGTTACAATAGCCCCTCTTTTTACAAGCTCCATCACGAAGTGCTCTACAGGAGTTTCCCTGACGTCACCTACATCCTCCTTGTAAGAAAACCCTAGGACAGTGATCTTAGAGTTCTTGATGGATTTCTCCATATCGTTTAATGCGTCCCTTAGAAGCTCAAAGATGTGGTAGGGCATGTGGTCGTTTACTTCTCTTCCTGCAGTAATAACTTTAGAGTGGTATCCAAACTCCCTTGCCTTTGAAACTAAATAGTATGGGTCAACAGGCAGGCAATGGCCTCCAACTCCGGCCCCTGGGTAATAAACGTTAAAGTTCCACTTGGTGCTTGCGGCCTTGATTACTTCGATTACATCGATTCCCATCCTCTCAAAGATCAGGGCAAGCTCGTTCATCAAAGCAATGTTAAGATCCCTTTGGATATTTTCAATAACCTTAGCAGCCTCAGCGGTCTTGATATCACTCACTGTTTTTATCTCTGCTTTGATAACATATGAGTATACGTCCTTTGTAACTTCTCCCCATTCCCTTGTTATCCCACCTACGACTCTATTGACGTTATCAATTGTGTGTTTAGTGTCCCCTGGGTTATATCTCTCGGGGCAGTAGGCAAGACCAAAGTCCACCCCTGCTTTAAGGCCAGATGATTCCAGAATAGGTTTAACGATGTCATCTGTCACACCAGGATAAACAGTAGATTCCAAAACAATAAGCTGACCCTTCTTCAGTGATTTAGATATGTCCTCGGCAGCTGAAACAACATACGATAGGTCAGGCTCTTTGTCCTTTGTTATCGGTGTAGGGACTATTATCAGGATTATATCGCTATTGCCCACAGCTTCAATGGTATCGTTTGTGCAATGGAATTTATTATCATCAATTACTTTTTTTATCCTTTCATCCAAGCCCAGCTCATTTAAATGGGAAACACCCTTGTTAAGTCCGTTAACAATCCTAACGACTTTGTCCACACCGTAGACCTTGAATCCCTTCTCAGCAAAGTAAACGGCAGTTGGTAGACCAACATAACCAAGCCCTATAACAGAGATAACGGCTGTTTTGTTTTTGATCTTCTGCTTCAGCGTTTCCATAAGACCACTTGTTTTTATATCTCGTCTTTTATAGATATTAGTTATAAATTTAATTTAAAATTGTATCTAATGACTTAGAA
>Ga0209606_1000515_pt1 | contig 57193 bp, 49 predicted proteins | sample AD_UKC057_MetaG_FD_184412 | JGI IMG/M metagenome (GOLD analysis project Ga0209606, IMG submission 184412) | Active sludge microbial communities of municipal wastewater-treating anaerobic digesters from USA - AD_UKC057_MetaG (SPAdes) (version 2) | ecosystem: Engineered > Bioreactor > Anaerobic >... | reverse complement strand
CGTGCTTTTTTCAAAAACTCAAGGAAGTTCTCCTTTGTTACTTCGACCAACTGCACCTCAGAATCTATCTCGCTCATAAAATCTCCCCCATATCCCATTGTCCTTATTTTGAATAGCTTAAAATTTATTCAATCTTCACTTTATTACTCAGGCCGAGGTCGGAGAGGATTTGCTTCAGATCTGTCTCCATGTTCTGCGCAACGTCACTGCCAATTGCAAAGCTGAAATCGATACCGATCTTGAGATCGCTTCCTGAACGAAGCTTCGGAAGGATTTTTGTCCCCAGCCGGTTCCATATCTCAGGCGGTATGTTGCCGGATAGACGGATGGTCTTTGTGGCGGAAGTCCCAAGTTCTATGGGCATGCCTTCTGTTTCCGGCTTTCCGGCAGGTTCACTGACAGGTGGGCTTTCCTTCCCAGTTCCAATAATGGGCGGCTGCGAAGTTCCCTCTACCAAGGCTTTTGCCTTTTCTTTTTTCAGGAGGAAAACGCCGCTCTCAAATACCACTTCATCCCGGGATATTTGTTCCCGGAACCACAGTCTGTCATATGTTCCATCCGGCTTCTGTCCTGAGGCAAGTCCAAATTCTCCTTTTGAGACAAACTCGACGACCTTTTCTTTTAATGTGGCATCCGCATCCATTAGTCTCGTGAGGGAGCCGTTGAGAAAGTTCTGACGGAGACCCGATAACGGCCATGCCTCACTCTCTTTCAGCGCGGGCGGCCAGTTGCGGTCAATATAGCCTGCGCCTACGCTTTCGCTAAGCAAACCCTGGGATTTCAACGCGGTAATTATTCTGCCTGACAGGCTTTCACTGCCGCTTGAATGTCCGGCGCCAAGGTCTATGACCTTCAATCCGTTCCTTTCCTTGCTGTCTGCGATGATGACATAGCGGTATCCACCCCATATCTCATCCTTCACAGCCTCATCGGCATCGGCGGCCTTTGAACGCACATCCGCCCTATCTGCCTTGTCGAAATCTGCACCGAGGGTCCCCTCCGCTACCTCTCTTTCAACGCGCTTCCACGCGAGGAGCATCTCCACCTTATCGCGCAGGTCTCTCCCGGGTTTCTTTACACACCATATGAGTGCGGCGGGGTACAATCTCGGCGACTGCCCCCGCTGTCTCATCCATTCTGCTATCTTTTCACTGATCGCGCCGCTTCCGGTCCATTCCGTTTCCGGGTCGCCTACCACAAGCGTAAGTCTTGGGGAATCCTGAATGGCCGTACTCTCATCAGGAAAATAGATCACCGGCACCATGAGCTTTTTGCCGAACTCTTCCTTCACGTACCGCTTCATCTCCGGCTTGATCTCAGATTCCTCGTCAAGTGATGCCTTCCGGTCATTGACGACCTTTTTAAGGGTTGCCTGGTGCCTGATCTGGAAGCCGTCGGTGCCCACCTTGCGGATAAAGTACGCCTTTGTCTCCAGCGCAAAGGCAGCGTTGTCGATCGACGTCGTATCGGTCTCCGGCTCGCCGAGGGCGAAGCGCAGTTCAGGGAGATGGGCAATCTTATCGATCTGACCACCTGAGGATTCAAAAAGGATTGCTGTCGCTACCCTGCGGTGGATATCCTTCATCGGACCCTTCGTGTCTGCATCGAGGGCGCGTGCGTGTGAGTGTTCCCCTGCGATATCGGCATCGATTGCAGTAATGAGGCGGGATTCCCCGAGCTGGCCCAGCACAATGCTTTTAAACTCATTGATCTCAAGGGGTGCCGATCCGAGGGTAATGAAGGGTTCCCTCCTTGCTTTAGTAAACCCTTCACGGTATGCCCAAGATATCCACTGAGCAAGCATCGCCAGCGTCCCGCGCGTCTGCTGGTACTGCGGTAGGGCCTGCCACTTCCTCTGGAACACGGAAAGGGTTGCAGGATGAAAAGGATAGCACGCCGCAAACCTCTGTTTGAGATAATCCTTTGCCTTTGCCTCGGTCGTTGCAGTATCCACGGCGGTCCATTCAGAAGGTAATTGTGCCCTTCTCTCATAGCACCAGTTCGCATAGGCACGGGCGATCTTCTCCCTCTCCTTCTCGTTGCCGAGGTCCTCGAATAGCCTCCTTCTCACTACCTCGCTGATCTCTGTCTCGTCATTTGCGATCAGGTCCTTCGCGACGCGCCTTACCACCTTCGTGATCCGGTCCTGCCATTCAAGGTCAGAGACTGTCATTTCAACCTGGCTTCTCGGCAAACTTATGACCGCGGCACATTGTGTCGTTCCTGTTGTTGCAACGGTAAGGTTCTGGAGAAAGGCATAAAATGCGTCTGCCATGTTGCGGTGGCGGTTCACGAAATTGAGGACCTCGTCAAAAAGGAGCAGCACCGGCGCATTGGCCGTCTTGAACAGCTTGCCAATCGCCTCAGTCCCGGGGGGCGTTGTCTTTGCGGTCTTGCCGAGTGCGGCGATTCCTCTGTCGTTTGCGACCTGTCGCGCCATGTCGATCCACGGGTTTTCCCTGTCGTCCTTCGGGTCCCATGCATTTCCTACAAAGACGGCGACACGTGCCTCGGGGATCGAAGGAAGCCCTGCTTCTTTCAATAGTGGGGTAATTCCCGAAAATACCTTCGAGTTCTCCCCATTCTTTGCAAGGTGGTAGAGGGCTGCCAGGGTGTGAGTCTTGCCACCGCCAAACTGCGTGATCAATGTAAGGACAGGGGCGGTGTTCTCTGTCTTGCCGGTTAATCGGCGGAGGACCATTCCTGCATGGTCGTTGAGGGCCTTCGTGAAATATGTGCGGGAAAAGAATTGGGCGGGTTTGGAATAATCCTCGGGCGCAGTTCCTGCGACAACCTGTTCGAGCGCAATGGCAAATTCATCGGGATTAAAGGACCGCCCTTCCCGCACCTCCTTTCTCGGTCTCGCTATCTTGTACCACGGTTCCACATTCCCCTCCTCATAATCCTAATTTATTTGCACGCGCATTGTCGTGTATCTGTTTCATTCCATACCCCTTTTTGCCAGCTTAGCTTTACTGGTTGTTTGCTATTGCTGGCTGGATTACAAAGGGTACAAAACCTTTTTGGCTGCCTAGCATATTCCTGGCAAGGTCTCTTTTTTGTTTTGCAGTCAGATCGAACCCACGTAATGTCACCTTGTATCTTGGAATAAGCACTGGCGTTATCGATTGACCCATGGTGCGGTGCTGTAACAATGGCAGGTTTCTCAAAAACTATTTTTGATGCTGTGAAAGACAGGTTGGAATCAGCAGTAAAAAGAACCGAGCCATCCTGATTACTATCATATCTGAAAACCAGTGATTCTTGATTTGCAACAGTTAAACATAAAATATCGATAATAGACCCATATGTCTTAATTTTAGCAACCTCTGTACAGTTTAATGGTATGAATTGTGTACCGTTAATTTTAGCTCCACAGCAACTTCTTGAAGGATCGTATTCAAAAAACCTGATGTTGCATCCCTTATTCCAAGCCCTTTCAATGATTTTTATAATTCTGTTTCCTGCACGTATCATGTCAGCAAAAGGAGTAATTTTGCTATACATAATTTGAGGATAGGTATAGATGTAAAACTCATGGTTTTCTACATCGTCTATCGATTCACTAAGATTTTCAATTAGCATGCCAATATCCCTGTCTTTAACGCTGGGATTATCGATGTGGTCTTTATTGCCAAATTTTGGTTCTTTGTACTTATTGATATCACATTGCTGCCATTTCTCCAATAAAGCTGGGGAATCCATTATTGTTTTTAATAAATATTGATGCCAGCTATGGGATTGTGCCGCAGATTCGATGAAGGCATACCATGTCCCCGGAATCCATACCTCTTCGACATAAATACTTGATTCGAGAACACCGATTATTCCATTCGCATGGTCACTATCGTTATGAGAACAAATAATTGTATTTATTGTCGTGATTGCACGATCCTTTAGAAAATTAGCGACTTGTTGATAATATTGTCCTCCATCAAATAGAAAAACACTTTCTCCATCGCAAAGCAGAAATGAATCTCCACGTCCTACTGGAAGAGCTTCAAATTGAAATATTGTCTTTTTCTCCACAGTTTTCCATTCACTTATTTCGGATATGCGAGGAGCATGGCGTCAAGGAGGCGCTTCTCCTCGCTTGTCTTCGGGTACAATGCAGATAATGCGTTTGCAAGGCGGATGAAATCTGTTCCCCGCTCATGCTCAGTTCTCAGCAGGGCTCTCAAAGCATTGGGCTGTCCGCTTGACTGAAGAAGCATTGCCGCATGGACACGGTCAAGGGTCGTCGCCTCGCGTCGTGAGCTAAGGGTTTCCTCAGAGACATTGATGCTGATCCGCTCGGTGGTTGTCTTCCTCCGGCCTCTTACCCTCGGTGCAAAGGTCTCTTCATATTCGGGGAAAAGCATTCCCTGCAACTGGACATCTGGACTTCGCTCTATACGTTCGGCAACCGATCGCGTCCCTTCTTTTCCGAAAAGCTGCTCTGCCCTCTCCGAAACAGAGAGCAAACGTACAATGCCCTTCTTCGTCTCGATTATTCTCCCTTCCCATTCGGGCAGATGGATGCCGAGGGGTTGGGCAAAACGTCGCGCTACATCGAAGATGAGGCTGAAACCTTTCGGTTTTGTTTTCGATGACCCATCTTCCTCATCTTCGTTATCATCATCGCCTTCGATCTCTTCTTTTTCACCTTTTCTCACATTCCCAGATTCACCATTGCTGCTCTGCAGCGTCCAGAGAAAAAGTGCTGTCAGTCGTGCATCTTCTTCCAATGCCCCTGCCATACCATTCCTCGCAACGGCCTCTGCAGACCCAAGGACATTTTCAAGAGCCGTCCTGCCGACCACTTCCCATACCTTTTCAAGATACTGTGCAAGCGTTACTTCTTTTCCGTCGGCGGTTTCGACCCTTGAGTACCTGCTGAATATCTCCAGCGCCGGGCCGATGCAGGCAAAGACGAGGTCAGCGCCACGAATATGCTCTTTCTGCAACCGTTCCATCCAGTCGCCGACTCGTCGTGGCAATTCTCGGAGCACATCGCCCCAGTCGCCAACGGGAGCATCTTCTGGACGAGGACGACAGACAAGGTGGATGCTGGTGGCAAGAGCGGCGGAATCCATGGCTCGAAGACGGGAGCTCATCTCTGTTGCAATGGGCCACGAACCGGTAATTGTCCACCCACCCTTGATCATCCCAGAAAGAAGAGCTTCCCAGCCTTCTGTTGTCTTGTGGGCAAAAACGATGCAGCCAACTCCGTTTTGATCGAGCACACGCCTACCTTCGGAAAAGGCTTGTCCCATTGATGTTTCATAGAACCGAGGGGTTCTTATACCATGTCCTTTTGTTGTTGTGCTGTCTACTATGATTTCCCGCATTTTAGGCGTAAGCATATTGTTTAGGTCTAGAGGATCCCTAGGCAATAAACCGTTAGGTAGCATACGTTTCATCCAAACATAAAAAAAATCAGAGCAATGCGCGTAACTTATTGCGTCGTAATAAGGAGGATCGGTAAACCATACCGATGCACTCTCATTTGGTAGTGGTGAATCACATGCATCTGACATTTGCACTTGAGAAGAAGTAATATAACTGATGCACACAGACTCTATTGCAGCCGACATACGGGCGACTTGACTCGCAATGGAACCAGTAGATTGACTCCATGGGTTTGCCTCAGCAAAATCCCAAACCATAGGGAGTGCTTGTCTAGCCAGAGCTTGCACCGGACATTCTGCATCTGCCTTCCATCTGGCCAAGGCTACCCAAAAATCCACCACTCTTCCCAGCACTAAACCAAGCAAACCTCCTTCACCATTTAATCGGGAACTTAGGTAACCAGATGTTGTAAACAATGCGAGCTTCTGACGTGCCGTGAAGGCATCCCCCCAAGTCATCATTCCATACATTGGCAACCGGTTTATATCATGATGCCATTTGTCTACGAGTTCGTTTGGTATAGGGTTCAATCCATTTAGAGTTCTTTCAGCAGTTACTTCTTTCAGTTTTTTCTGTGTTTTCCACACAGCTTTATAATCATTCGCTGTGGACAACCTATATTGCCTCCCTTGTTCACCAATTTGTAGTGCAACAACCGCCAGCAGCCTTGCTCCGCCGATACGATTCCCTTGCCCATCAAAAATCACATCAGCCCCACCTTTTTCTTCAACAAGCTGAGCTCTTACGCGCTCAGGGGGCAATACTGTATTGCAGCATAAGCATGTGGCTTTTGCCCTTGTTACTGTACCAACTGGCACCTCTCTATCATTTTTCGGTTCAAATATCTCAAATTCTGCTTCCGGGCTTTCTCCTTTTCCCTTTGCACCTTTTACTTGATACCTCAATGCACGCTTTCGTCCTTCCTTCTTGGATAACCAGAATGAACGCATAAGGGGAATCTCTGCTCCGCAATTAGGGGCTTCGCATTTTACAGTCCGTGCCCACAAATATGCTATTGGTTTTGCCCCATTTGGGTCATCGGGGTAGAAATCCTTCAATTCCTTTTCCGCTGCTTCCTTGATCTCTTTTCCAACTATTCTTAATGCCTCGGCCAGTCCATCAGCTTCAATTTCCTCCCCGTTTTGCTTTTTTACCTTTATCTTTTCCCTGCCATATCTTGGTATGTCCTCCAGCATCACCTTGAGGATTAGACGGGCAACCGGATTGAGATCACTTGCAAATGCATCGCATCCCACGCGCAAAGCTTCCAGTGGGATAGAACCACCGCCCGCAAAAGGATCAACCACAAGGGGCGGTTCATCGCCATGTGCAGCCTTGACAAGCTCCCGGCTTACTTCAAGATACACCGGATCTGCTGAACGGTCCCAATCTGCAAAATCACCGATGAACCTGAGGAGTACCCTTCTCAAGTCCTTATCAGATTTCCCTACTTTCCCCGGCAAGGAGGCAAGCAACTCTCTTGCCTTCTCTTTAAACTTTTTCGGACAATTGGGGTCGCACGGATCAGGCCACAGAAGCGCCAGCAACATTGCACGGCACGCTGCAAGCGGCCTCCTTGCCCACCATAAATGTAACCCTGATGGATGCCCATGCTTAACAGCTTTTTCTTTTACCGAATATTTCGACACCACCGCAATCGGAAAATCCACCTCAGCTAATCGTTTGCATTCTTTAGGAATCATTCAGTTTCCTCTGCAAGAACTCTAAGGAAGGTTCTTCCGTCTTTAGGCCGGTGTGGACAATCTGTGAGAAAGCGCGTAAGTGACCTAGTAGTTCTTCCGCTATCACGGCCGGTATACTGCTGTGGTCCTGTCCGTTGATCACAGTAGGTAACAAATAGGTGATGCTTTGCCCGAGTCAACGAAACATAAAGAAGGCGACGTTCGTCATCAACTCCGCCCCCGTGTGCTCTTCCGGGAAGGTACTGATCTTCAGCCGCTGCAATAATTACAGCCTGAGCCGTTAGGCCCTTTGCCCGGTGCATTGTCAGGATATTGATTTTCCCTTCCTCAAGTTCTTGTTCAATATCCTCGCTCGCAACCTCTATCATGCGAACGAGCTCTTCAACGCTCTTCACTTCGACTGCTCCAGCAACACGTCTAAATTCCAACAGTACAGATTCTCTCAAGGCATTGTTCTGGATCAGAGCATCGGCTGCCGATTGGACAACGCCCAAGATATCCTCCCTTCTATCGCGTTCTTCCAGCGATTCAGGGGGGAATAACTCTTCTACCTTATCGATCACATGTCTAATTGCATCACTTAAACGTGACCGATGACTGCTGGGTAGAATTTCAGCGTCTTCGTGTACGGCAAGAATGACCTGAGCAAAGGTTTGGCCGCAACTTCGGGCCATATCATATAGAGTATCAATTGCCCCCATCCCTACCCCATGGCACCAAACCTGCAGTAGGGTTCGCCACGAAAGGCAGTCCTCGCGGTTGATCGCAAGTCGTGTATAAGCAAGAAGCACTCTTCCATCATTGGTATTCAAAGAACTGTCTGTATCTGTTGTTGCTGAAACAGGAATATCCGTCTCCTCTATTTTCTCGCGAATGAGGCTTGAGAACACACCATTGTGATCGGATCTAAGCAAAACAAGGATGTCAGAGGGATCGAGACTATGACGCTCGATGAGATGCGAACAAAGCCTCGCTATTCCACGCGCTTCCATCGTTTGGTTGTTGAACCTGAGGATTGCGACTTCACCGTCGCCCCTTTCTGGCTCTGATCTTATTGCCTTCTCGATCCGACGCGTGTCCTGGCGAGCGACGAACAAGCTAATATCAAGAATGTCCCTGTCACACCGCTTGCAAATCTGCAATGACATGTCTTCTGCTCCCTCATAATCGTATGGGAAACGACGGATACCTTCTGGGTGAGCCTTGCGGAAGCCGTAGATACTCTGATCGTCGTCACCTGCAACAAACAGCTCAACATCACGTGACATAATTTCATGGATCACAGCTAAGTCACAACGGTTTAAGTCTTGGTACTCATCTACAAGAAGATTGGCAATCGGTCCCTCGAGTTCGAAATCCCCGCGCGTTTCCTGAACCCTCTTCAGTTGGTATACAAGTTCAGCCCTAAGTGTATACCCGTATATCTGGCGATGTTCTCGCCACGCGCCAAGGAACCCCGGGTTCGGGAAGCGACGATCCCATTCGGCTTCATCGGCCGTAAGCGTCTGCCAGTCGGCCGAAAGTTCATTGAGCAGTCCTTGAGCATCACTGACCCTTCTGAGGTTAAGCAATCGCTTGATGTCCTCCAGGATGACACTTCGTTCTTCCCAATCATCTGCAATCCGGAGAGGTTGAGGTAATTCAGTGATGAGTCTCGCATTCCGCATTAGCTGTCGTAACGCAAAAGAATGCAATGTAAAGACTCTTGGGCAGTTCTCTGTTCCAAGCTCGTTTTCAACACGTTGCCGTAGTTCTCGCGCTGCTGCACGCGTAAACGTAACTGCCAATATACTATGAGCGGGTACTCCTTGTTCGGCAACAAGAAAACAAATATGACGTGTTAATGTAAGCGTCTTACCTGTCCCAGGTCCGGCAAGAAGTCGAGCATGATTTCCACTGTGAGCGGCGGCTATTCTTTGCTCAGGTAGTAAATTGTCATCCCACGGCATTGCTATTCCTACTCAAGTTGGAATTAGTCTTCTGTAATCGTTACTTTCTTGTTTGCCTTCCTCTAACGTTATTACTCTCTTTTTCTAACAGCTTTCAAGCTGTTTTCGGTCGATAATCTCTCCTATCAATACACTGGTCGTATGCGGTTCGATTTATCTTTACCCAGTCTGTTTTATCAATCCCCCGTTTATTCTTAGATGCAGGGCTGTATGGAAAGGCGCATATGACCTTAATCCATCTGTCAGTTTCGGCTGCTATCCGTTTAACTTCATCCACGGCTTCCGTTAAGTCCTGATCCTGACTAAATATTACGCATATGTCATAGAGATTTTTCCGAGCCAGTCTCACAACGTCAAGTGCCAGTCTAACGTCTACGCCCTTTTCCTGGCCAACAAGAAATGTATAGGGGGACCCGTCCGATAGGCGCACCGTCTGGTTTCGGTATCTTAATGGCCTGGAATATACCTTTACCCCTGTACGTCCCATTTGCGCGAGCTTAGCAGCCCAGAAATGATTCCAAAATGCGTCATCTTGGGGATCTGGGACGCCGGTGTAAAAGTAGACATCATGTAAGGTGCAGTTTAATTGATTACAAACGGCTTTTGACAAGAGAAGCGGGTCATAATTTGGAAAAGAATAACCAAATGCCTCTTTTACTGCGTAAAAAAGATTTTGGCCATCAATAAACGAAATAGTGCGGAGAACACTTGGTTGTAACGGCATCATCCCCCCCTAAAATAAATAACCCCGCTCGAGTCCTTTCGGCGTGTCGAACGGGGAGCAGATACTTAATCCAAACTTAGTGATATTATAGTCCCTCATATTTGCCGAGTCAATAGAAATTTTTCTCACGAATTTTCCCCATAAGGATTTGCGGGTTCATGAACTTCCATAGGCTGGGTTAAGGCATTTACCGAAAGCGTGTAATGGGCCACTTTAACAACCTCGTGCCATTCAAGCCGTGCAGGGTCCTTAATGGGTTCCTGCAGTTTTGGTTCACTCTTGCAGTCAGTGACAACATAGAGCCAATAGCAGTCCCTGCGGTCTTCGGCAACTCGGCGCTCATTTGGTGTAAGCAAAATGCTTCCCGTCGAACCCCCGATTCCTTTGACCTCAATCAGGCGGAGCTCACCGGAATTGATGTCGAGGCTTGTTATATCATAGCCGAGGTTCTTCTCGTGGACATCAAAGACCTGGCGGCCAAGGCTACCCTCATGCTCCATCACTACCCGCATTGCCGTCGCCTCTGTCTCGGGGTCGGGTCTCAGGCTGCGAACATCCGGAGCTTCCTTCTGCGGATGGGAAAGAATGACGATGCTTGTGATCCTCTCTAATGCCTGAAGCGTGAGAGAACGCTGGCGCTGTAATTCATCCCGACGTTTTTCTCTCCTTGCCAGGAGCCTTGCGTGCCGCTCCTCCGCCATTGCAAAACGGCCTTCAGCTCCCTGGGCTTTCTGTTCTATCTCCATGGCCGCCTTGCCGATCTCTTCATCCGCCTTTTGAATGAGCTCTGTGAGAGAAATCTCTATATGCTCTGCTATTCTGTCGATCTCGGCAACCCGCTCATTACGCACCTCTTCAAGGAAGGGCGTGAACGCGTTCTCATTCACCCAGTCATAGACCTCCGGGAGGGCTACAACGGGGGGTACGGCCTCTGTGACCGTTGCAGGGATCAGATTCCCAAGCATATCAGGCCCCCTCAAGATGGGCTCCATGTTCTCCCCGATCTCAACGGCGAATAATCGTTCGTGAATCGCCTGACCAAGACCATCGACCACTCGGGCACGGTAAAAATCGATCCTTGCGGGTTCGTCATGCTGGAGAGAATAGAAGCACGCGCCTGCATTGATCGATCCCATGGCGGTCTCTCCGGCGTGATGCCGCAGCGCCTCGAACAGGGGATGTCCGGGGGTAATCCATTCGAGGTTGTGTTCTTCTGCAATAGTCCGGTCCGTTGAGCATCTCGGATATTTGTTTGCCAGTGATGGGAGCTTCCAGTCTTCCCTGCCCTCATACTGTTTAAGGGTATGGGGTGTCCTGCCGGGCTCAAAGGTATGGGGCAGACGCGGGACCTCTTTAATGCTCAGGCGAGCGTGTTTTGCGGCCTCTTTTATGAAACGAGCGATGGTCTCCGGCACAACGCGCCTCTCCTGGGCCTTCGCGCGCCTTTCGATGAGCATCGCGAGGTTCAGCTTCTTTGTGGCAAGCCCCTCAAGGGCGTTCCTGCATATCTCACGGAACTGCTGTTCGTTCACATTCTTCAACAGCCGTTCCTCGAGGTCGGCATCACCAAGCTGCCCCGCATAGTATTCACGGAGAACCCCTTCGATCCGGGCGGAGGGAAGTATCTCGCCTACAACGTTAAAGACCGCATCATCGTCAAGGGCGTCACGAATCTCCTGTAGCTTTTCGAGAAGGCGCTGGAGGACCCTCCCCTCGATGGTATTCGTCGCCACAAAATTGAAGATGAGACAGTTCTTCCGTTGCCCGTACCTGTGTATACGGCCCATCCGCTGCTCAAGGCGGTTCGGGTTCCAGGGTATGTCGTAATTAAAAAGGATGTTGCAGCACTGAAGGTTTATGCCTTCGCCTGCCGCCTCTGTAGCAACAAGCACCTGTATGTCGCCATCTTTGAACTGCTGCTCCACGAAGAGGCGCGTGCCGGGGTCGTTGCGCGATCCAGATTTCATCCCGCCGTGGATGAATCCTACGCGGAATCCAAGGGAGGTAATACAGTTTACGAGATATTCAAGCGTATCCTTGAATTCCGTGAAGATCAGGAGCCTCTTCTCTTTGTCGTCATAAAACCCTTCGCTCTGAAGAAGGTCCTTCAGGCGGGACAGCTTTGACTCTGTACCTGATTCCTCTACCTCTTTTGCCTGGCGCGCAAGGGCTTTCAGCTCGTCGATCTCTTCCCTGACCTGTTCCTCGTTGCCGGCGAGCGTTATCGCCTCAAGGATCTGCTCGAGACGGTCCCGTTCCGTCTCCTCCATTTCCTCAAGTTCTTCTTCGGTGGGGAGGTCCGGAGGAGCTTGTTTGATCAACTCCTGCGCCCTTTTCAGACCTTCTTCGAGGCGACGTATGCGGTTCTCAAGGGAGTGCCTCATCGCATAGGTGCTTGAGGCAAGCCGTCTCTGGTAGAGGGACATGAGAAAACCGATTGCACGGGCCCTGGGGTCTTCTCCTCTTGCGGCGGCCTTTGCGCTCTGTTGTTTTACGAAACGGGTGATGTCGCGGTAGAGATCGAACTCCGATCCGTCTATCGCAAAATCCACCGTGTGAGGGATACGCTTGGTAAATATCTTCTCTGCGATCCAAGAGCCGTCCGGTTGAGGTTCCGGGAAATAGACCATTGCCTCTTTTGTACGCCGGAGATAAAATGGGGCACGGCGTCGTTCCATTGCTTCGCGAATTGATTTCACGTCGGCATAGGCATCTTCGTCAAGGAGCTGAAGGAAGAGGCTGAAGTTAATGGGATCGCCTTTGTGCGGTGTTGCGGTAAGCAAGAGGATGTGGTCAGAGGTGTCGCGGAGCAGTTCCCCTAAGCGGTATCGCGCGGTTTTATGGGTCTCATCTGATGCCGACATGCGGTGGGCTTCGTCGACGATCGCAAGGTCCCAGGGCACCTGACGGAGGCCGGGCAGTATCTCTGTCCTCTTCGCGAGATCAAGGGAGGTTATGACGCGTTTCTGTTCCATCCACTGGTTCATGCCGAACTGGTCCCGAATGTCCTGTCCCCTCATGACGACAAATTGTTCATCAAACTTCTCTTTCAGTTCTCTTTGCCATTGGAAGGCAAGATTCGCAGGACAGACGATGATGATCCTCTCAGCAAGGCCCCTCAGCTTCAGCTCACGGATAAGAAGCCCGGCCATGATGGTCTTGCCTGCCCCTGCATCATCGGCGAGGAGGAAACGGACGCGGGCAAGCTTGAGAAGAAAATCGTATACCGCTTCGAGCTGGTGCGGAAGGGGGTCAACCCTGGAGATCGAAAGCCCGAAGTATGGATCAAACTCATAGGCGATGCCAAGCGAATATGCCTGGAGGCCAAGACGAAGCAACTCCCCATCACCATCGTACGTAAAACCCTGCTGGATAATCGTGATCGATGCAAGTTCGTTCTCCGTAAGGGTAACCCTCCTGAAACGTTCCGAGTCTTTCCCGACAAGCCCAAGCGTCCATCTGCCGGAACCATCACAAGAGACCGTCTCGATCCGCATCTGCTCGTTGAAGAACGGGCCTACAATTATCTGTCCTGCTGAAAGGGCTCTATCGTCCTTCATGATCTCTTTTCTCGCTTGCAAGTGAGTTGCTTAATAATCATCCATTGTTCCAGTTTTTCTTCATACGTTAATCGAGTGTTGGCTGAACTTGTGGATGGCAAACGATGATATTGAAGGTTTTCACATCTTTCGCAATGCTTATCGAATAACGTTTGAGCTTCTTTCCCGTTAAAAATAATTGTTTTTATGTTTGGGCCTTTTTTGTACAATACCTTGCAGTTGTTTGGAATCGCATTTTTTATTTTAGAATCAGTGCTGCCCTCTCTGTCGCAAGATTTCAGTACGTCCCAAAGTGCTATACAATGTTTTTTAATAAATTTAATTCTGTTTTCGTAGCGGTCTTCTATTTTCTTTCCAAATACATCGTAAAGAATCTTCCAAAATTGATTCCTGGGATTTGCGTAATACTGTCCTTTTTGTAACGCAATTTCACTAGGCATGGTGCCAAGTATCAATATTTTAGCATTCCCAGCGATGATAGGCTTTAAAGATTTTATTTTACTTGGTATGCGAATTGTTCTCCGTTGCAAGTAGTCATTCCTTTACCAAAGCGGCTCATGTCTTATAGCAACTGCAAGAATAATGAGAAACTCAAAAAATGCAATAAATCCATTAAATCCTACCAAAAATCAGCGGAGAGTCAAAAGCTTCGGGACGAAGGATGATAAATGTCGATCAGAACACAACGAAAGAAGAAAACCGGATCGGATCGTTCACATGCACTACTCTTTACCCCAAGCCATAACCCCATGTTTCCTAAGCTTGATCCCCTTTAAAACCATTCTATCTATATGAAATGAAAAATACAAACATTTTTTTGTATGGCACTGACAACGAGGTGTCGAACACGATAGAGACCACCTTGCTATATTTTTTTTAGTTTTTGCTGTAACTTATGGCTATTATCAAAAACAGACTTAACCTCTTCTTGTGTAAAACCCAACACCTGAAGTAAATGAAGCTGAAAAATTGCTTCTATCTTGAGGCAGAGCACCCATAAACCTCTCTCACTTGCAGCTACAGACTCTAAGGATTTGTCGTAATGAGTTAGATAGTTTCTTGTATCTACAATAGTCTTTATTAACTTTGTTCGCTCCTCGCTTGTTCCAAGAAATTCCTTAAATGGCTCGATGATGCTTTTTATTCTCCTGCCAAGGCTTACTTCATTTCCGTGCTGTAGTCTTCGAGATAGCCACTCTTGGTTTTTCTCTGGACATTGCTTGATTAATTTTTCAGTCAGTTCTTCAAAAGTAGCTTCATCCATTAAATTTTCATTTGAAGTTCTACGATGGTAGGTTTCAAGTCCTTGAACTAGCGCTAAGAACTTGCCATCCAAGTATTTGTGCGCCCCTGTCTTTGTGGAAAAATACAGATTTAACGCCGGATCAATAACATCATAAGCATCAAACCAGTTATTAACTATGCGCTCAGCATTTTCTCGAATTTCCCCAAATCTAAATAACATTTCATGCCAGACAATTTTTGGTTCAATTTTCGTAAAAGGTAGACTTGCATAATAAAGTGATATTGGAACTGGCATTGTTTTGCCGTCACCAAGCTCTTGTCGAATTGCCTCAGAAGTTGCTGAAACTTGGTCTATACAGACTGTTTCATCGATGGCAAAGCACAGGAGGGTAGTAATTTTATAAGCCGCTAAGATAAATTCGTCTAGCGGGCGTTCCCGTTCGGATACAAGCTTAAAATACGTCTTCTGTGTGATCTTTGCTTCTTTTATATTAGGAAAACTAGGAAGGGTCCATGAAAATGTAATCAGTAGCCTCATACCATTATTGAGATTTAGCGATACTTCTTCGGGTGGTAAGTATTTTATCGATGCCGTTCGCTTTTCATATTGATATTCAACAATGATTCCGCTTAACCCAACCCACTCATCGATGCATTCCACAGAAAATCGAAAATTATTAAACAAGGCAATTTCTTTATCGTCGTATGCGGCGCCAATGAAAGCCTTGTTAACATAAATAGAGGCTTTGTAAATACCACCAGAAGAAATATTTGTGTTTTTATAGAAACAATTATCTAGCGTAACCAAACCATGCTTCTCAATATGCCCGATAATTCTTTCCAATTCATTCTTACCACTTAGAGCTCTATTTAATCCTTCCATGCTTTCATCGAACAATCCAACTACTTCAAGCTCAATGTTCCCGCCATCTGTGATAACAAGCGTACCGGGTATCCTTTTCTGTAGAGCTGAGGGAAGCCAAAAATAGCCAGATTTTTTGAATTCCTCTTTTACGCGCAACTTAACCTCCGTAAAATCTAACAAAATATATGACCATAGTATTTTTCCATTTCTTTAATATTACACTCTCACCTATTGGAAAAACAATACCAATACTTATTAAATATTATTATGTAATTCGTAATTGTCCAGGTAATATCAGGTAAAAACGACTATCGTTTTATTACTGTGTCCACAACTATTAACAGTCTCATTATTGTCTTTACGTTGTCATTCTGGTGGGAGCCGGAATTTATTACTTTTGTGGATGCCGGATTAGGTCCGGCATGACGAGACTATTATGAGACTGTTAATAGTTGTATTATTGGTCAATTGAATAGTGTAAAGACATAAATCCTATCCGGGGGTACCTGCCGTAAAGAACGTCATAGCAAAAGGATCGCCATCCTCAGGGGCATTCTAAAAGAATTCATCCTCTTTCAGGCTGGCCTCGAACAGTTCATCGGACCGTTCGGCCGCATAGCTTGCCACAAAAGATTGAGTGCCACAGTAGATTTCCTTGGTCTTGGCTGCCGCATTCCTGACCGCCTTCGTATACGCCATCTTAAAATTCTGCCAGACGGGGTTCGCCGTGATGAAGTATTCCTCTATGATGCGAGACGCCTTGATGATCGCGTAAAGCGCCGCTTCTCGCCCCGACAAATCCAGAGCCCTGATCCGTCCCCCCTTTGTCTCAAAAGAAAATTTTCTCGTGCCCGGCGGGCTTGACAGCGCAAGAGAAGCCACTTTTCTGATATCCGACACCAGCGTGCCGGCCAGATACTGCACGGTTGCTGCGGCTTTAAACACCTCGCCATTAATGGCGTTTATCACCCTCGCAGGATCGGCGAATGGGATTGTTTTCCCCGATACCCTTGCAAGACTTGCCCATTCAATCCTGTTCCCATCGATGTAATCGATCAAATCCGTCCTGTTCAGGGCGTTAAAGAACTTGGTGAGCGCAGAGCAGTTGACCAAGATTGTCTTCTTCCTCACCCTTCTTTTCACGAGGGTCGAAAAGTGAACTTTTACGTGTTCAGGGCCGATGTCCCCTATGCGGTCTACGCCGGACAGCGAGGTTTTTTTAAAACTTTCCATGACCCCCTTGTATCTTTCCAAGGTTAGGGGGTTGTGCACATAGTTGCTGTATGCAATCGGAAATATCCATTTTCCGCTTGCTTTCGGCATACCGATCCCATTCCGCAGGTATTCTACCGTCATGTCGAGGGCCTGCTGAATGCTGGAACTACAATCCAAATCAGGAACCAAAGGTTTACTGTAATGCATGAAAACCTCCCTCGGGGTCGCTCCGTCCCCTTTTTTTTATTTTGCGCCTTGATCCACCGAATGGACGAAAAGCGCTCTTTACCGGAGTATTACTTCAGGTATTCAGGAAAACCTTCGAAGTGGTTTCCGGGAGGGGCAAAAAAAGGGGGGATACGCTAAAAAAAGGCCGCTGACAGGTGAAATCAGCGGCCTTCCCATGAGAATAGTCCGTTCTCCTCATTCGGTTCAGGAGCAGTAGTGCAGCGTGATATCCGGCCTTTCATGGCCCAATTCCTTTGCCGTCGACAGCAGGGCCTGTTCGTAGGAACAACCATGCCTCATCGCCTCGGACATCCTGTTGTGGACATATGACCACCTGAACCCGTGGGGTCCATGGTAAGCCGCACCGGCCTTGGCGCATGCCTTCTTGACCGCCCTGACATAAGCATGCTGTGATACCCTGAACAGCCCGCCGCCATCGCGGATGGCAGTTTCTAGCAGATGATAGGTCTTGATAGAGACCATGATGTCCCTCGGCTTGCCCCCCTTTGTGAAGTCAAGGTGGATCAGGCCTTTTTCCTCCAGAGTAAGGGGGTCCTTCGCCATCCCCTTCAGCTGACTTTCCTTTATGTGTGTCGCCTCCGAGATCCTTGCGTCCCCCTCGTACTGGATAAGAGCGGCCAGCCTGTGTCCATCATTTTCGATGGCCCTTATCACGGCCTCAGGGTCATTGTATGCCCTCGACCTTTTGTTTCTGCGCAGTTCCTGCCGGGCTTCAGCCCTTGCCCTTTCGAGGGCGTCATGAAAATCGTACCTCATGCCGGTTTCGAACTTCCCGGCGTACAGGTTTAACGCAAGCTGCAGCTTGCCGATCGCGGCCGCCTCCGTCTCGAAAGAGTCGTATGCGATGCCGTCCGCCACCCTTGAAAGGCAGTATTCCAGGACATGGCCGCCGGTCAGCTTCTCGATATCCCTGAGGCCCGTCTTCTTTTTACAGAACCTGCCCATGCGATGCCACACGTCCTTGTATACCTCAGCCGTATTGTAGCTATGGATGGACAGCCTGGAGCCGATCTCGTGCCACGTTCGGGCGCCGCCTTCCCTTGCCGCCCTCTTCGCTTCGTGCTTTGACCTGCCCGGCGTGAAGATGCCGCTTTTGTTGAACACCTCTGTTATCTGATACCCTATGCCGCCCCTCATGACGCAACACCTCCTTTTTGTTATTACGGACGGGCGCATGGCCGGTCCGTTGCGGCCGGTATTTATCTGCCCCCCGGCCAGGGATAAAGGTTGAATCAGCCCGCATTTTTTATAGGGCGCTTGCGCTGCGCCCCCGCCGTTTTTCACAAAAGTTATAAAACGGTCGGCAAAAAGTCCTCCTGTGCGCTACCCCGAAAGGTAAACCGCAACCAGCAATGTTTATGTTGCCGTCGTAAGCGCTGTTATAACTCTTTGATGCAAAAGCGCTTGTGACTGTGTCCTCCTCCTTTCCGCCAGTGCGATATCGCACAGGGATCAGACACACTTCAAAAGAGGTAATACACATATAAAGGGGCAGGGTTGACCCTCCCCTTAAAAAAACAAAGGAGGCGCTCATGGAATACCAGGCGGCCGGCAAAAAGACCGGCAGCATATCCCAGGGTACAAAAGATGCACTTTTTAGGTACTACGCCCGCCTGCCGGAATCACTGAGGATCGATGTCCACAGGATCCACACGCGCATGATACGAGCCAACCGGATAAAAGGCGGGCTCGACGAGGAACAGGCGGCGGAATTCCACTACTCGATGTTCCTTCTCGCCGTCGCCGAAATGCACAACGCGGAAAAGGCGCTGTCGTACAAGGCGAGGGTTGACACCGAGAGGGTCAAAACGATCTCCCGAATCCGTTTGGAGAGAATCAGGGGGACTCCCGGCAAAAAGACCGGCAAAGACATGGAAAGCATACGCAGGAACTTCTATTTGATCAGACAACTCCGTGAGGACGAGAATATGTCGTGGCGGAAGACGGCCCGGTACCTCAGGAGTTACTGTAAAGTAAATGTGAGTTTCAGCTATCTAAGGCAGTGCTATAAAGCGCTGCTGAATGAGCGGGGCTGACAATATGGGTGTTCAACGGATTGCCGGCCCGAAGATTGGCACAATGCACCATGCATTGTTTCCTGTCGTCAAAGAGTGCCGCCCAGACTGGCGTCACCCTTTTAGTTCGCATAAGCTACTCAGGCATTACCTTATATATGTATTACCTCTTTTTCCTTGTTTTTTAAAATTGCAGGGAGGATATTTGATGTTTTATTATTCAGGCAAATACCGAGGCAGCAAAAAACGGGGATACGAAAATATTGCGAAGCCGGAATGTACGGCAGGAAATCAAATTGTAAGGCCTTGCAGGATTCGTCGATTACTTAAAAAAACAAAGAATAGCCGAAAAGGAGAAATGATATGAGAAGAATGGATATTTTGGAAAAAAAGATGGGACTTGAGTACTTTGAGAAAAGTGGTCTTCAGGAAATAATCGGGATGCCCCCTGACCGATGGAATAACATAATCGTTAAGGAGCTTATCGATAATTCCCTGGACGAGCTTGATAAAAAGAAAGACGAAAAGGAGATCCGTATCATTTCTTGCTATAACCACTTTGCAATCAGCGACAGCGGCCGGGGTTTTTCAGAAGAGTTGCTCGATGAAATTTATGATTTCAGTAAATATGTAAGCTCCAAGCTTTACCGAAAGGTAAGCAGGGGAATGCGGGGGAATGCATTAAAGACAATTATCGGCATCTGTTACATCAATAATTACCATCTCCACTTTGTTACTGCTGACCGCGGAAAAATCACGTATATCCCGAATCGCGAACGCATAGGTATGAGGAACTTAAACAATGCTTTCGAGAAGGTGATCGAGGAGACGGATTTCCCAAAAGGCATCCATATTTATGGTGACTTCCTGGGGGAAAGGCTTTCATACAACGTTGAAAAATATATTCATGAATATCGGGTTGTGAACCCCGATATCAAGTTTACTTTTCATGGTGATGACCCTCCGCCATACATAATGGTCCACCGTAACTTACCGGATATTCACAGCATACATTGGTATGATCTCCAATCGTTTGCGGAGCAGGTGGCCTCTGTTGCAGCGAGATATCCCGATAGAACGACAAAAAGTTTTTTGTCAGACTATTACAAGGTAAAGAAAATTACGCCCGGACTCACTATCCCGAAATTTATCGGCAGACTGGAATCGCAAAAGGATGCGCACGTTATGATAAAAAACATCCACGATGCGCTGAAAAGGAATTCCAAAACCGTGTCCCCCGACTTCCTGAAAAGGTATTCCATCGGAAACAAAATGGCCAAATCGATATACGGGGAAAACTATATAAAGTACGGTTGCGGTCAGGGGACTTACGAAAAGAACGGCGCACAGATACCATTTTTTATTGAGGCGGTCCTGTCGGTTGCTGAAGATGACAATTCGATTGTTACAGCCATTAACAATACCATTACATATGGTGCCTGCCCTTTAAAATTTAACATCGAAAATGTAGGGTTTGAGAAGAATTTTCTTAATCGCGCCTTATCGTTGAAAGGTGTTTTTTCATTGGGGGATGTGATTGATCAAACCGGGTTTATGACAGGTGAGGGCTATAAACTCCTGATTCAGCTGATCACCCCATATCTTGAATTTTATGACAAGTCAAAGGCCAATATTAATGTCGAGGAGATGAAGGGAGTTATCCTTAAGGTAATCCAACCGTTAGTGATACATGCATTGAAGGCCATGAAGAGGACGGCAAGGTCTCACAATAGCCTATCTGGAGACATATCCGGAAAGAAAATAAAGAAAAGGTCCAAGATAAATTTAATGTATGAGTACTTTGCGGAGGGCGCCCGGTTGGCAACCGGCGACTGGAGATATCCGACAACGGCCAGACAGGTGTTCTATGCTGTGCGCAAGCTGATCATCAATAATCACGGCATCTCCCTGAACAAGTATGACTCCGGTAAATTTACACAGGATGTTTTGACAAAGATGTTTGAAGAAAATCCTGATTTCGAAGACAAGATCTTTTTCGAACAACGAGGGGTCTATATAGATCCCGAAGAAGGCGGTGAGATGCCCATCAGTACGCGAAATGTAAATAGTTTCCTTTACAAGGTGAACAATAGAACGGAGTGCAGGTTGTCGCTTGATGCCGGGGCCTATTCATCTTCCAAATTGAGGATAGAATACCCGCTTGAACTTGGAACAACTGCGGTTTTATTCATAGAAAAACAGGGATTCAAGGAAGCACTGGAGCGATCAGGGATTGCGGATGAACTCGGCCTGAAGCTGATTTTGTCTCAAGGGTATAGTACGAGAAACATAAAAAAGATGATCGAAGGGTTCCTTTCGCGGGGGGTGGCAGTTTATGTCCTCCATGACTGCGACTTCGATGGCATCAATATTAAGAATAGGATAATAGAGGGGTCCAAAACATACAGAAAACCTCTTGAGGCGATTGATATCGGACTGTCCTATAGGGATATCGTTGAATATCGCAAACTGGATGACGCAGAGATATATGAATCACAAAAATCATACGAAAACATGTATGAATCGATGAGCAAGGAAGAGCAGCAGTTTTTCTGGCCGAAGAAGAAGACCAGAAAGGATAAAGACGGTAAGACGATATATAGTTACCGCCGCGTTGAACTAAATGCATACACGATGCCTGAACTGCTTTCGCATATCCGGTCGAAAATTACGAATGAAAGGCCAAAACCAACTCCTGAACAGATCAGGCATTTCGTCAATTTTGATGATAACACGATGGATACGTTAAAAAAAGATGTGGCAACTGAAATCCTGTTCGAGCAGGTCCCTGCATTGGTCCGCCGTATGGATGATGTGGGGATTGCTCTCAATAAAGAAGCTATTATTGAAGAGGTTGTCAGGGCGATCCGCGATGGACAATCGGATGCCAAATGGCAGGATATATTACGGATGAATATAAGAAAGCACGTAGACCATATTAAAAATAGAATGAGAGATGTGATCAAGCGCCATCAGTAAGTTGGGCACGGTAGAATACGAATCATGGATTTCAAGCCGTTCTGACAAAGAAGGGCTTGCCCGGATATGCCATATGCAATGATTTCAAATAGTTAAGATATGAAAACTGCAAATTTTGGGGTTTTTTGGGTTTTTTGCAAAGAAACGAAGCATATACCGAAAAAAGATGCAAAAAATCGCTTTTTTTGCGATATTTCTCTTATTATGGAATAATATCAAATAGTTTTAAAAATCGTTCCCAGCCTCCTTTTTTCGCGTAACCCTGGAAGTAATACATCTATGAAAAAATATAATAACGTGTAAGGAGGTATAAAAAAATATGGAGTTCTTAAGACCAAGGGATGTAATGGCAAAGATGAAGCTGTGCAGGGCATCGCTCTACCATCTCATCAGGGAAGGTCTCTTCCCCAGACCGGTCAAGCTTGGCGACAGGGTATCCGTCTGGGCCGATGACGAAGTGGAAAAGGTAATGTCTGCGCTTTACCGGAAAATGAACAACGAAGAGCTCAAGGAGCTCGTGCTGGGCATCGAGAAATCCCGCAGAAATGGATTCGGTTCAAACTAACCGCCTTGCCTCGTCCAGATAGTCCGCCCATGCCTGCATCATCTTCTTTCTCTCGTCGATGAACTTCGTCCTGTTGTACGCCTCTCCGAGCGCGTCGGGAACGGCGTGGGCCAGCTGGTGCTCGATCACCTCGGGAGGGAACTTCAAACGTTCATGAAGGATCGTACGCGCCATGGCCCTGAACCCGTGAGGGGTGATGTCTTTCTTCGTGTCGTACCCCATGCGCCGCAGCGCCGCGTGCATCGTCACGTCGGAGATGGGCCTGTGCCTGCTCCGCAGGCTCGGAAAGAGATACTCCGATTTCAGGTATGACGAGAACGACCGCAACTCCTTGAGCAGGGCGATTGCCTGTTTGGAGAGAGGGACCACGTGCTCCCGTTTCATCTTCATCTTCTCGGCGGGGATCTCCCACAGCCTTTCATCAAACCTAAACTCTTCCCACCGTGCGTTACGGAGTTCTCCCGGCCGGACAAAGGTGAGTGAAAGGAGCTTGAGGGCGCACCTTACGAGCACGTACTCATACCCGTCGATCGCCCTCATGAGGGCGCCTATCTTCGCAGGTTCGAGGATCGTCGCATAGTGCTGCGGCCGAGACGGCGTAAGCATCCCCCGCCCCAGGTCCGATGCGGGGTCCCTCTCTGCGACACCCTTCACGATGCCATACCGGAATATCATGCTCGTTATCTGTTTTACCCTGTGCGCCGTCTCGATCTTGCCGCTTTGCTCTATGCCCTGCAGGAACTTATAAAGCAGAGGCGTCGTGATCCCAGTGACGGGGGTATCCCCGAATGCGGGGAGGATGTAGTTGTTGATCCTCTGCAAGACCGTTTCCGCGTGTCTTTCCACCCACGTTGACTTCCTGTTCTCAAACCACTCCATGGTCAGATCTCCGTAGGTCATGGCCCCGTCAGCCTTCTGCGCCTTCCTCATCGCCGAGGGATCGACGCCCTCCGCAAGGAGGTCTTTCCCCCGGTCTCTTCTGCTTCTGGCCTCCTTCAGGCTTACATCGGGATACACGCCGAGGCTGATGGTCTTCTGCTTTCCCCTCAGGAGATAGTTGAACCTCCACCATTTGCCTCCGGAAGGAGTGACAAGAAGATACAGACCGGATGCGTCGTACATCTTGTAGGGTCTTTTCCTAGGACGCGCGTTCCTGATACGTATGTCCGTAAGCGGCATATGGCAGCCCCCTTTTCAAACTCCGTGAAACTGTGGTAACTCAGAACAGGTAAGCATGGTTACCCCAAAAAGTTACCACAGAAAATTGATGGCTGTCAATGGTCTTTAATGGACCCATATGAACAGTCAAAATTGATATCTAGCTAATTTTAAAGGATTTTTAGAACTTATAAGGAATTATAAAAACACATAAGAAATAGGCAATGGCGGAGAGGCAGGGATTTGAACCCTGGGTACGCGTTTTAGCACGTACACTCGCTTAGCAGGCGAGCACCTTCGGCCTACTCGGTCACCTCTCCGTGTGGGTTAGTATACTTTTTTGCAACCCAAAAAGCAATAAGGGAGAACCGGCAAAACCCGTTCAACGTTCAATGTTCAACGTTCAGGAAAAGCACGAGGTGCGAGAGCCTTCCGCCTTTCACGTTTTGTATGGTTCTTCCAATTACGAATTACGAATTACGGTTGTTCTCACCTTTTACCTTTTACTTTTTACTTTTTACCTTTTACAATATCGGCTGACGGCTTGTTGAAGGAAAGAAGATGGCAGAAGATAAGGCGATACAGGACATGCTGAGGATGCGCCACGAACTACTGAAGGCAATACGGGAATATTTTTACGGTCTGGGTTATGTCGAGGTAGAAACGGCAAACCTGATGAGAACGGCGCCGCCCGATCCTCAGATCGACCCGCTTGCCGTGTTTGTCGGGAAGAGCGGCCCCTGGTATCTTCACACGTCGCCGGAGATGAATATGAAGAAGCTTCTTGCAGCAGGGAGCGAGAAGATATTCCAGGTCTGCAAGGTATACAGGGTGGAGGAGTTCGATGAGGTCCACAGTATAGAGTTCACCATGCTGGAGTGGTATCGCAAAGGCAGCTACGGCGACATGATGCAGGAGGTGGAGGCGCTGGTCTCGTTCGTTGCCAGGCGTCTTCTGCAAGAGCAGCAGGCGTTTTTTGTAAAACCATTTGCGATCTATGCCCTCGATGCCCTCTTTCGCGAGAAGACCGGCATCGACCCCTTTGCCCTAGACAGAGACGGCTTCTTCCTGGCATTACAGAAGAAAGGCTTCCCTGGCATTGATGAAAGCGATGACTGGAACAGCCTCTTCTTCAAGCTTTTTATCCAGGACATAGAGCATGCGATGAAGAGCGATGCGCCGTATTTTATCGTCGACTGGCCCCAGTCCATCTCTACAATGGCAAAAAGGAAGAAAGGCGATCCCATGAAGGTAGAACGTTTTGAGCTGTACATCAGGGGCCTCGAGATCGCGAACGGATACACCGAACTCTTGGACAGCGATGAGCAGAGGGCGCGCTTTCTTGCGGATAATAAGGAGCGGGCGAGGCTCGGAAAAGATACCTTTTCCATCGACGAGGAGTTTGTCGACTCCCTTGACAGCCTGGATGGCATGTACACGGGCGTCTCCGTCGGCGTTGACAGGCTCTTGATGGCGCTCCTCGGGAAGACAAGGATCGACGATGTTATGGTGAACAGGCTCAAGGCATAATTCTGTAAAAGGCTATCCCCATATATTCCTTCATTGCAATGGATGCATCCGCGAGCGAAGCGGCGCTGGGCATGAAGCTCAGTACATCGTACCCGGTTCTTGACGTCAGGTATCCGGCAGGATAAGGGATGACCTCCCGGAAGTGCCTGCTGAAAAGCAGATGAGACCTTTTCATATGATATGCGCTTGTTACGAGGACGATCCTGCTCACCTTCCGCGCATCAGCGATCTCCTTGACAAAGAGCGCATTCTCATAGGTATCGATGCTCTTTGATTCGGTAATGATATCCTTTTCGCTGGCGCCGAGAGAGATCAACGTCCGCTTTGCGATCTCCGCTTCGGCGGCCCTGCCGAATATTCTTCCCCCTGAAAGTATGATCGGTTTTTTGGAGATCCTGTAGAGTTTATAGGCTGCGAGGACCCGCGCTAGCGCGTCACCGCTTAAGGTCCCTTTCCCATCTATATCAGGCGTGTTGTCGTAGATTCCTCCACCGAGGACAACATAGGCGTTGCCTTTATTTACCTCTTCGAGAGAGGGGACGGGAAAACTGTCTTCCAGGGGAACGAGCAGGAGATCTTTCGTCGGTCCTATGCTCAGGATGTAAATAAAGAGGGCAAAAAAGAGGGCGAGGAGCTTAAGCCGCCTCTTCAGGAAGATGGAGACGAGCAAAAGGAACACGATAAATATCCCTGGAGGAAGGAGGCAATGGGTGATCAGCTTCTTTGCTATGAATGTCATTTTGTTGTACCGGACCTTACTGCGCGATCAGTTTCTTTATCCTGGGAATTGCCTTTTTCGCTGCCTTCATCCCCTCTTCGATCAGCATCTTTTTCTTGGTGAAGTCAAAGAGCGGGACGTCTTGTATGTCAGGCTCAATGACTATATCGGCGTACCTGAGCTTGTACCTGCTGTTCTCGTACATCATGATGTTCAGAGATTGCCCGATGATATCAAACACGCTGTCGATGTCGCTATTCTTGATGTCCTTCTGGAGATTGACGGCGATGACAACGTCAGCGCCTTTTTGTCGGGCGACGTCGCAGGCAATATTGTTGGTTACCCCGCCGTCTACGAGGGTTCTGTTTCCGAAGATGACGGGAACGAATATGCCGGGGATCGCGGAGGACGCCCGTACGGCCTTCGCCAGTGAACCTTTTTCGAGCGTCACAGTTTCACCTGTATTCAGATCTGTTGCAATGGGGTAAAAAGGTATTTTCGTATCTTCCAACCTTTTGGCTTTTGCCGTCTGCTCAACGAATGCCTCAAGCTTTGCCCCATGGACAGGGCCGACCTTTGAATAGACGATGGAGATGTCGAGGATATCGTTCTTGTCTATCTTATAGGCCGCCCATTCGAGCTGGAAGCTGTCGGGGTTCGAGGCATAGATGCCCCCGATGAGGCTGCCTGCGCTGGTGCCGATGATCATATGTATCGGAACCTTTTCCTGTTCGAGGACCCTGATGGCGCCAATGTGGGCGAACCCTTTTGCAGAGCCGCCGCCGAGGACAAGGGCGACCTTCGGCTCCGCCTTTTTTAGAGAAACGGCAGGCGGTGTTGTCTGGCACGCGCAGAGAAGAACAAAGCAACTGAATAGCGCGACAAAAAGTTTTTTAATAACCGCCCCGATGTCCCACGTAGGGATTATATTGCTTTTCATGCCCGATGGTGCTTCGCGGCGTTTCGCCGTAATTGTGTCCGGGCGCAACGATAGTATCGTCAGGAAGGACAAAGAGCTTCTTTCTTACAGATGAGAGGAGCGTTTCCCAGGAGCCTCCGTCGAGATCGGTCCTTCCCACGCCGCCTACAAACAAGGTATCGCCGGTAAATACCATTCCTTTATGATAGAGCGATATGCTCCCCGGCGAGTGCCCCGGCGTGTGGATCACCTGAAGAGACGTCTCCCCGATATTGATATAATCCCCGTCCTTAACCGTTATATCTGCAGGAGGGGACGGTTCCCCGCCGAACATGCTGAACGAATACGGCGACTGGTGGGAGAGGCTGTAGGCCTCTTTTTCGTGGATTATGATCTTTGCCCCGGTAAGGTCTTTCATGCTCTTGTTGCCCATGATATGGTCTATATGGCAATGGGTATTGACGATGTACTTGATGGTGTACCCTCTGTCTGCAGCCTCCTTCAAGATCCTTTCGCATTCTGCCGCGGGGTCTATAACAAGTGCATCCTTTGTGATCTTGCATGCCACGATATACGCGAAGACCGCAAAACTTCCAACCTGTATCTGTTTTACAAACATAATGGCCTCCAAGAAAGATAATCATAATACTTTTTAGTGCTGTTTTTCAAATTTTTTGATAATATCTTACGCGGTATCGATTGAACCCTGTCAGGAGGAAGAATGAAGCCCGTATATATTGAAGCGAGAGACCTTCCCGATGCTTGGTTTCAGTGCATCTACCGTATCTTCGAGGACGACGGGGTGCATGAGTATGTTATCGACAGAGGCTCCTTTGAGGGCCAGAAGAGAAGGGAATTCGATCTGGTCATGGTCAATATCAAATATCCGGGCACACAGCCGCTCATCCCTGACATCCCTTCAGAGCTGGGCATCCCTGCCCCTGCTTCCATGGAATACGTTGAAGAATACCTCCAGTATCTCATGACGGATAAAAAGGCCGACAACGAGCTTTATACATACGGAGAAAGGTTGACAAATCCGAAGGTCTGCATTGACGGGAAGGAATGCGCCATCGGTATCAATCCTGTCATGGAGGTGATCAGGATCTATAAAGAAGGAAAATACGGGACAAACCAGGCTATCATGGAAGTGGGTATGCCCCAGGATATATCCCTCGAGGATCCGCCGTGTCTTCGCCTCATCGATACGCGCCTTATGAACAACAGGCTGCATTTCGTGCTATATTTCAGGAGCTGGGACCTCTGGGCAGGATTTCCGTCGAACCTTGCGGCCATACAGCTTCTCAAGGAATACATGTGCAACGAGATAGGCGTCGAGGACGGCACCATCATTGCTGTCAGCAAAGGCCTCCACCTCTACGAATATACCTTCGGGCTGGCGTTGCAGAGGCTGAGGAGAACGACCGGCTCACAGCCATAAACCCAAGAGTCGTGAGGAGGCAAAAAGCTGTTCAACGTTCTATGTTCAACGTTAAGACCAGACAGACCAGTTACCTTTCACGATTCACGTTAAGGTTGTTTCCCGTAGAGGAGCATCTTTTCGTATCTTTCCCGGATGGTCTTCTGAACCGTTGAGATATCGGAATCCTTGGGGCAGACGCTGGTTGCGTACCTGTTCGTTTCCGGGTCGAGGACGGTGAAAAGGATGTTATCCCCATGAGAAGGTATGATCTCGATGAAGACGCGCCTTTGGTAAAGGAAAGAGATCCCGTAGAAGGTCGATTCTATGACCGTGTCTTTACAGTGATATGCCGTGAAGCTTAAAAGTTCGTTTACGGCATCACGGAATGCTTTTGATGATATCCGTTCCAGATGGTTTTTTACATAGGGTTCTTTAAGGCACCTTTTGATATCGACCTCGACTGAAGCGGCTGAGGGCTCTTCGGAAAGCCGGCTGAAATTGACGGCGTAGTCGATGATATCCGGATAGGTATAAAGATCTTTCTCCCATAATTTCAAAAAGACCCTGCCTGCTTTCCCCCACGAAAGTTCTTTTGCCATGTCTATAAACAGGTTTTTCCTGAGCGTGCGATCATAGAAGTTCTCGATGCCGAGCCGCTCCACCCTGCTGTCGACATAGATGCTCCATATCTGGTTGTAACGGTCCCGCGCTTCAGGGTCTTTTTCTTCGTCGGGAGCCATCTTAGGGTTGTATTGAAATGCCGGGTTCAGGACGTCTTGAATATACAGGAAAAGACGGTAGACCCTTCCATATAAAAAGGTATCGTCATCCCAGACTATGATCTTCACATCGAGATACCCTTTTTTTCTTTTTATGAGGGCCTTTTCCTGCCAGGGGGAATCTGTTTTTTCAATAAAGAGGCCTTTTACAGAGGAATTCAGGCCGAGCCGTGTAATGATGTCCTCAGCTACGGTCCGTATATCTTCCACTTTCTTAGAATTCCCCTTCCAGGCCGTAGAGCTCAAGGAGAAGGGTCTTTGCTCTCATCCATTGCGAATCTTTTTTTGCAGAAAAAGGGGCGATCTTTATGTATTCCGACAGATATTTTCTCCCTCTTTCAGGGCTCCCTCTTTTGGCGTAGATATAACCGAGATTAAAGGTGGATGCTTCGTAGATATCCTTGTATCTCTTTTCTACATCTTCGAGCCTTTGTAATTTCAGTACAAGATACTCTTTCTCGTTTTGCGGCGTTGCCGGGTCGTTAATCGCCTTTTCATAACAGGCGCGAACAGCCTCTACAGAGGAGAGCACATCTTTTGCGAAATTGTTTATCTTGAGAGAGGGGTCGAGGGTGTTTATAAAGTCGTTCTTTTTTAACTGGTCATCAGTACGTTTTAATATGGCCCGCACGTTCGAATCGTTGATCGAGGATTCTTTAACAACGGCTGCCGGTCTCTGCGTCCTTCTTTCTGCTGCAGAAGCGCTGCCGGCGAGGAGAAGCGCTGCGGTGAAGAGTAAAGACAGTATCAGGACAGTAACAAGCGCCCCGTTCATAACCACAGGCCAGGCAGCCTTATGGCTGTCATGGGTTTTCTTTGAAACAATTTTTGTACGTTCCGATTGTGTCATCAGATGTACCTCCGGAATGGTATGTGCGTGAAGGTTGTAAGTAAAATGGCGGTGCAGGGAATTGAACCCCGGACACTGCGGATATGAGCCGCATGCTCTAACCATCTGAGCTACACCGCCGCGCTGTTTTTATATGATATAATACGGCTGTTGTCAATAGAAAATCGCCAAAGATAATAGAGGGTTCTGTCATTTTTATTCTGCGGCGGCACAATTTGTGGTATAAGGGATTTGGCCGGTAACCGGATATGAAGCTCACAATGCTCGGCACAGGAACATCGATGCCCTCTCTCAGGCGGGGATCCTCCTCCTGTCTGCTGACCACAAAAAGACAGAAGATATTGATAGACATCGGCCCTGCGGTCGTGAGGAGACTCCTGGAGTGCGGTCATTCCGTGACGGATATAGATGCCGTTGCCGTCACCCATTTCCACGTTGACCATACGGCAGACCTGTCAACTTTTTTATTCGCATGCAATTACGGCAAAGAGGTGAGGACAAAGCCGCTGACGATAATCGGCGGACCGGGGGTGCGCAGGTTCTACAGCGGGCTTAATAAGATCTACCGCTGGGTCGCGCCGAAGTCCTACAATCTTTCTATCGTTACCATGAAAAGGGATGTGCTTCAGCTCGATGGCTTAGCAATCGAGACCTTTCCTGTGAACCACAACAGGGAAAGCATCGGCATAAGGGTGCAGGAGAGAAGGGCCGTAGCGTTTACCGGTGATACGGCCCACTCGAAGAGCCTTGTTAAGCTTGCCGCCGGCGTCGACCTTCTTGTTGCGGAGTGCTCTTTTCCGTTCCGGGCAATGAAGGGGCATCTGAACCTCGAAGCGCTGGATAGGATTGTCAGGGAGGCAAGGCCGAAGCGCGTCATCCTCACCCACCTCGATCCGGAGTGGGACGATTTCAAGGGCGTTCTTCACGCCCCGTATCTGCTGGGTGAGGATGGGATGACGGTTTCTTTTTAATACCAGAAGAGACAATTTAAGTCTGTTTTTATTCATAATTACGCCCTGTTTTTAGCAAAAAAAGTCCTTGTCGTTTTTCCATCAGTGGGTGTAATATCGAATACTAACAAGTTGGTATATTAACGTTGGCTGTCAAAAAATAAAGGAGAGCTATGAAATCGGAAAGATACAAAATCGGATGGGACAAATTAGCTAAAATTGATGGCACACTAGGTGAAAGGACGGTGGAAGCCCTTAAGGATATTTCTCCAGATTTTGCCGATTTGCTCATAGAATTTCCATTTGGGGATGTTTATAGCCGCCCGGGTTTGGATTTGAAATCCCGCGAAATAGCAACGGTGGCAGCTTTGACTGCTATGGGCACAGCTATGCCTCAACTGAAAGTGCATGTTCATGGCGCGCTAAATGTTGGTTGTAGTCCACAGGAAATTATTGAAGTAATGATCCAGATGGCAGTGTATGCCGGGTTTCCCGCAGCACTAAATGGGCTTTTTGTTGCGAAAGAAGTTTTCGATGAACGCGACATAAAAATCAGCAACGGCCAGGGACGTTGGTAACTTCTGTAACTAACTTGCTGCCGCCAGAGGTGTGCGGTCAGTTCGCGAAATGGCTTTTCAGGCGGGCATTTCACACTTTGACGTATAAGAGATAGGAGTGGATTATGAGTAAGTTACAAAAGTTACCAACGTCCCTGATTTCCGAACCCTAACTTTAGCTTGACAGCCGGTTGAAATAGCAAGAAAATGAAGACAAAAGGTGAAAGAATATCAAGATGGAGGGTATACGATGCAAAATACGTTTTTGAGGAATAAAAGGGGCGGAGCTGCATTATGGCTCGTACTGATAATCGCCGTTGGTGCTTTATACGCAGGATATTATTATCTTCAGGGAACTCCTCGATTTGCACTGATTCAGTTCAAAAGGGCGATTGTGTTCAAAGACGCGGAACTTGCAGAGAGATATTTAGACATGGACGGCTTTATATACAAACTCCTTGGGGGGCTGTACAACGAGACAGAGAAAGAAACTGTCAAAAAGCGTATTATCTATGAGATCAACTGGCCCAGTCAAAAAAGCGCCTTCGCCAGCGTTAAAAACTGGAGCGTCTTTACCGTTCCGATACAGATCGACGTTGATAATGAATCTGCCACGGCAGAGCCGGATGAGGGCACTGATGTGAGATTGGAAAAAAAAGGCGAAAGGCAATGGATAATAACGCGCATCAATTTTAATAAGGCTCAATAGGATCAAACAAGCGCGAGGCATAGAATCACAACTGATGAAAACACTCATAATAGGGATGGGAAATATTGACATAATGCACGGCTGGGCCTTCGCGGAGGCGGGCATCGACGTGTCCCACAAGGTGCGGAGAGGAAAGAGGGATATCTATAAGGATGGGACCGTGCTGGATATCCTTGATCTGCGCAAAGGGTATCCGAGAACGAGGCAGGCGCTGTATGTGCCGAAGATCGTCGACGAGGTGAGCCCGTCCGACGAGTACGACCTTGTCATAATGCCGACAAAGCACTACCAGGCCACTGAGGCGGTTGGAGAGATAAAAGGCACTGTGCCGGAGGCCAGGTTCCTCATGTTCTGCGCCAACTGGGAGGGGCCGGACGAGATTGACGCCATCCTGCCCCGCTCACGTTATGTCTGGGGGTATGCGGCGGTCAACGGCGGGATCCTGGACAACGTATTATATGCAAATGTCCGTGATGATTACCGGATCGGCATGATGGACGGCAGCGACCGCACGTTCCTCGACGGGATCATCGATCTTTTCGGAAAGGCGGGATTCAGGGCAGATTTCAAAGAGAACATGATAGAGTGGCTCTGGGTGCACCACGGGACGAACGGGGCGCTGATCGGCACCGCGCTTTTCGCAGGAGGCCTGGCGGAGTTCCTAGAGAGCCTGGAGAACGGCAGCATAGTCGATCTGTTCGTAAATGCCAGCAAAGAAGCCCTGAAGGTCCTCGAGGCACGGGGCTTCGATGTCCGGCGATACCCGGACACGAACATCTTCCTCAACCTGGCGCCGGATGCAATAGCGAAGATCTATATTGATATGTTCCGATCCCCTGCAGGCCGGAGGACCATTGCGGCCGGCCATTACAGGGGCAACATCGCCGAGATGAAGAGATACTATACCGATGTCCTGGAGAAGGGCATAGAGCTTGGCATCGAGATGCCCTCTATGCCCTCCATGCGAGAGAGGATTGAGAGAATTGCCTGAAATGCCCCTTTTCATGATACTGGAAAAAACTCCCACATCGGATAGAATCAGAGATAGATGACATTACCTGAAAAGACCCATCACGGCAGGTTCACCGTTTGCTCTTACGATCGTCCTGAAGACCCGCGAGCGGTCATAGAGCAAATGTCGCAGGGCGAGCTCATCGGGAACAAGGGAAGGGGGGGGATCAGGGTCCTATCCGTCAATGGCAGAAAAATGGCCTGCAGGCAATATATCCACGGCGGCCTGTTTCGGGCGGTCACGCAGGACAGGTTCCTCTCCGAGAAGCGCGCCCTTGACGAAGCGGACATCCTTTGCTACCTTTTGGAAAACAGCTTCCCCGTTGTCCGTCCCTGTTTTGTTGTGGCAGAAAAGAAAGGGCTTACAAAGAGACTCTTCCTCATCACTTCCTTTATCGAGAACGCAGAGGATCTGCTGGATGTATGGCAAAGAGCTTCAAGGATGAAAAGGTTCAGGATCATAAAACGCCTCGCCGGCCTCATCAGGAGGCTCGAGATGTTGGGGATCTTTCACCCCGATCTTCACATCAATAATATCCTCGTCATGGGGACGGGAGAGCTCGTCTTTCTCGATTTCGACAGGGCGTTCAGGAAGGCGACAAACGCGGATGATATGCGGAAGATCTTCTGGAGACTTGACCGGTATATGGAAAAGCATGCGAAAAAAGGGACAATAGAGCTCGATATAAAAGAGAAGGTCTTGTTCTTGCGTGTTTATCAAAGGCTTGCCGGATATGATATAATTTCTTCTATGGAAAAGCGGCAGGGAACGAGGGGCATCAGGAACAGGATAGGCTGGTTCATCGAATCATTTTTATATGGAGGAAAATAATGAAAAGGCTTTGCGTTGTTTTTACGATCTTTGTATTTATGATCGTGGCCTCCTGCGCAACGCTGGAAGAACATAAAGGCGCAACGTCAGGGGGCGTCATAGGAGCGGGGCTTGGCGCATTGATAGGTGCTGCGGTTGCTCCAGGCGGACACGGATTCGAAGGGGCGCTCATCGGCGGCATCGCCGGCGCTATTCTGGGAGGTACAGCCGGACATTACGGCTTCGATAAAAAGAAGACGCAGGCAGAGACGAATAAGTCCCACGAATATAACGACGCCAATGTTGCTGTGAGGATCGAAACGGTTAACGTACACCCGAAGAAGGTCAAGGCAGGCGATAAGATTGACCTTGATATGACGTACGTTGTGTTGACCACATCGGAAGGAATAGCCAGAGTAAGGGAGACGCGGGAGATCTGGATCGGCGACCACCAGCTTGGCAATCCGGAGACGACCGTCGAACATATGGGCGGCACATACCAGTCGAACATCCCTATATACCTGCCCAAAGATGCCAAAAAGGGCACCTATAAGGTCCTCTATACAGTGCAGACTGCTTACTCTAAGGACACGAGAGAAGCGAGCTTCAGCGTATACTGAGATTCGAAGAGGCCCAGTGGTATCATTCACTCCCCCCTCACCCTGACCCTCTCCCGCAAAGGGGAGAGGGGATATTGTTGCTAGGACCCTTTTCCAGCGAGCAGAGAGGGGATGTTGTTGCTATGACCCTTTTCCGCAAAGGGGAGTGAGAAAATCGTTGCCCCGAAGCGCTGCTTCAGGAGATCTGTCGATCAAGCGTGTTTGCGGGAAAGCCCGGCATCGACGACTATCCTCAAGAAGGTTCCGGGATACATCATTTCCATTTTTCGAGGGCGCTGCGTGAGGCAGGGCATGGGTAATTGTTTCGGATATAGATGCTTGAATTTAGGATTTTCTATAAACCATGAGCTATGAACCGTGGCCGCTTTTCTCCTTCCTCCCCCACCTCCTGTGCACCCAGAACCACTCATCGGGGTTTTTCAGGATGATGGATTCAAGGAAGGCGTTCATCTTGCGGGTGTTCTCATAGACAAGCTCATTGATGTCGCCTTTTCTCCTGAAATCAAGCGGCGCGCCGCAGACGATGGTGTACCGCATAAAGCCCTTTCGCTGGGTGTAGACCGGAAGGACCGGCGTGCCGGTCTTCATGCCTATGGTGGCTACCCCCCGGGTCGTCGGCACCTTTTCTCCGAAGAACTCCACAAAGACCCCGCGGGAGCGCTTCTCCCGCTGGTCCCCGAGAATAGCGATTATCTTGTTCTCTTTGAGGTTTTTCATGACCTCCCGGCTTGTATTTGCATTGAGGATAATTGTGAGGCCTGTTGACTCCCTCAGGCTGTTGAGAAATTTATTGAGCATTGCGTGTTTTTTGAGGGGGCGGGCGAGCGCGATAACATCCCGCTCCAGCGCGTGGGAAGCCACCCCCATGATCTCCCAGTTCCCGTAATGGAAGGTGAGGGCGAGAATGCCTTTGTTGACCTTCAGGGCTTCATCGAAATAATGCCTGTTTTCAATGGTAAACCGTGTGGCATATTCTTCTTTGGGGAGATAGGGCATGAGTATGATCTCGACAAAGTTTGTGCCCAGCTTCTCAAAGCAGCTCTTTGCTGTCGCGGCGGCCTTTGCGTCGTCATAGTCGCGGAACACCCTTTTGATATTGGCAATGGCGACCCTCCTCCTGCCTTTCAGGAAGAAAAACCCCAGCCTTCCGAAAAGGATGCCCACGTTCCGTTGAACTGCTTCAGGGAGAATGCGGAGCGTCTGCTGAAGGATCTTGAGGATTGTGATGAGGATCAGGTCTATCAACACAACCGTTTACGTCGGCTTGAGCGGTATCGCTTCATCGATGAGCATGATCGGTATATCGTCCTTGATGGGGTATAGGAGCTTGCAGGTATTGCATGTGAGCCCGTCTTTTGATTCGTTCAGTTCGATATCGCCCTTGCACTTTGGGCAACAGAGAATGCGGAGCAGTTCCTCGCTTACGGGCATGGTTCCTCCCTGTCAAGAGTTGTTATCTGGATTGTTAAGCTTCATGGCCGGCTCAAGGATATCGCCAAGCGTTGAAAAGGCGCCTTCTCCCCCGGAAGGGGATTCCGCACTGCCTTTGTCATTCTTTTTTTTGAGCAGCTTGGTGCTCAACCCGATCCTTTTTTCTCTTTCATTGATGTTCATGATGACCGCTTTCACCTTGTCGTCGATAGCGAAAAGGTCTGCCAGCTGTTTTCCCTGTACGTCGTCCATCTCGGAGAGGTGGATTAGCCCTTCGATGCCCTCTTCGATCTCGATAAAAGCGCCGAAATCGGTAATGCTCGTAACATATCCCTCAACAATGTCCCCTACGTGATACCTCGCCCCCAGCCCTTTCCACGGGTCTTCCTTCAGCCTTTTCAGACTAAGAGAGAATTTTTTTTGCTCCTTGTCTATGTTGAGCACCAGAGCTTCTACGAACATCCCCTTCTTGAACGTTTCGGGCATGGCCTTTTTGCGCCGCGACCAGGAGATCTCTGAAACATGCACAAGGCCGTCAATGCCGCTTCCGATACCAAGGAACATGCCAAAATCGGTAAAGTTCTTCACCTTGCCTTTTACTATCGAACCGGGGACGTATTGCGCGGTGAGATCTTCCCACGGATCAGGGGCAAGTTGTTTCAAGCCGAGGGATATCCTCTTCTTCTCCGGGTCGACGTGGAGGACGACGAGTTCGAGCAAGTCTCCCTTGCCCACCAGTTTGCCGGGGTTTTTTATCTTCTTGTCCCAGCTCATTTCGCTGATGTGAAGCAACCCCTCCACGCCCTGTTCAAGTTCAACAAAGACGCCATAATCGACAACACCGACAACCTTTCCCTTTACCTTGATTCCCTCCGGGTATTTTTCTTCTACGTTTAACCACGGATCCGGCTTGAGCTGCTTCATGCCAAGGGCGATGCGGCCCTTTTCAGTGTCAATGCTCAATATCTTCACCTTCACTTCGTCGCCGATACGCAGATATTCTTTTGGGTGTGTGATCTTCCCCCAGGTGATGTCGTTCACATGGAGAAAACCGTCAACCCCGCCTATATCCACGAAAGCCCCGTAATCAGTTATGTTTCTGATGAAGCCATAAATAACCTGGCCGTCCTTTGCATTTTTCCAGAATTCCTGTCTTTTCTTTTCTCGCTCTTCTTCCAGGAGTATCCTTCTCGAAATGATAACATTCCCTTTTCGTTTGTTGACCTTGAGTATTTTGAACTTCAGATGTCTTCCCACAAAAGAAGAGGGATTTTTGACAGGCTTAATATCGACCTGCGATATAGGCAGGAATGCGTTTATTCCGATGTTGACGGAAAAACCGCCTTTCAGCTCAGAGGCGATGGTGCCCTCGACAGGGGTGCCGTCTTCGAGGGACTTGTCGATCTTTTCCCATGTCCTGATCTCGTCGACACGCTGCTTCGAAAGCTGTAACAGGCCCGACTCCCTGTCCCTTCCTACGATCATTACCTCTACCGTATCCCCCGCGTTCACGCCGGGCTCACCAGGTTTCCCTGTAAATTCGCCCATAGGGAGCACTCCTTCCGATTTGAGGCCAACGTCAACGATCACCTTATCTCCATTTATATTGATTACCTTACCTTGTAAGATATTTCCGTCCTGCAGGCTCTTCATCGATGTTTCATAGAGCGCCCTCATCTCTTCTTGTGTTTTTTCTTTTTGAGCTGCTGTATCGCCGCTGTCAACCATGCCTTCCCCCTAAAAATTTTTTACACGCCTCTCCACTGAATCTATGATAAGGTCAGGGGTTGAGGCCCCTGCCGTTATGCCGACATTCTGTAAACCACGGAACCATTCCGGATTGATTTCGTCCGCGGTCTCAATCTGGTATACGCGAGGCTGCACAGTCTGAACAACCTTGCAGAGCTTTGATGTGTTCGCGCTGTTCTTTCCCCCGACAACAAGCATCATATCAACCTTCCCTGCCAGGTCGACCGCCTCCTTCTGTCGTACCTCGGTGCTCTCGCAGATCGTATTGAAAATACGCAGTTCATGTGCATTACGAGCCAGCTCCCTTACAATATTGACAAAAGTACCCTTATCGAGCGTGGTCTGGCTAACCACCCCGATCTTTTTTGCTTCGATTGCTAACGGTTCCTGCAATACAATACCATCGTTGTCCAAATAACTCAAGACACTTTTCACTTCCGGATGGTTTTTATCCCCTATGATTACAACCTTATAGCCGTTATTCTTAAGGTACAGGGCGTGTTTTCTGACCCTCTTGACGAAGGGGCACGTGGTGTCGATCGACCTGAGACCTTTCCGTTTTATACTTTCTTCCTCGTCCTTTTTGATCCCATGCGTCCTGAAGACGACGACGCCGTCGTTTATCCCGAGAACGTCGTCAACCGGCGTGATGCCTTTTTCCTTCAAAATATTGACCATTTGGGGATTGTGGATGATGGGCCCCATGGTGTACACTTTTTGCCGGCTGTCCCCCGCCTCTTTCAGGACCATATTGATAGCCCTTTTTACGCCGAAACAGAAACCGATGTTTTTTGCTTTCAGGACTATCATTGCCTCTCCTTTTCCCCTGCATGTCTTAAAAGGATCGCAAGGACCCCCTGTATGTCAACCCCGGTGGTATCGACGATCACAGCACCTTCGGGTATGATGAGCGGCGCAATGCTTCTCTCGGAATCGTTTTTATCCCTCTGAAGCATATCATTTTTTACCTCTGTCAGGCCCGGGTCCATACCTTTGGATTTGAACTCGAGGTGTCTTCTTTGAGCCCGCTCTCCCGGATCGGCATCAAGATAGAATTTTATGTCTGCGTCGGGGAAGACGACGCTTCCCGTATCCCTCCCTTCGAGCACGATGCCTCCGTCCTTCCCTATCCCCCGTTGTATCTTCGTAAGATGCTGTCTCACAGGGCTTTTCTGTGAAAGGATTGAAGCCCGCGAAGAGATCTCCGGCGTTCTGATCTCGCTGGAGATATCTCTCCCGGCGAGGAAGACCTTCGTATCCCCGGTAAACTCAAATCGGATGTCGAGATGTTCAAGAAATTCCTCTATCCCCTCGCCTGCGCTTCGGTTTCCAAAGGCATAGGCAATGCCCCTGTACATTGCGCCGGTATCGATGTACGCGTAGCCGAGGGCCTTTGACAACAGCCTGGCTAACGTGCTTTTGCCCGCTCCGCTCGGGCCGTCAATAGTGATGATCAGTCTTTTGCTTGGGTTTTTTCCCATATTATCAGCTATCAGCGATCAGCTTAAAACCTTTTTGTTTCAGCTGACGGCTATCTACTGCTTTTATGCTATCTGGGGTTATTTGACCCTCAGCAGGGTCTCGACGAAGCGCCTGTTCTCGTTCATCGTTCCCACAGAGACCCTGATAAAATCCGGCAGCCCGTAAGCGCCCATCCATCGGACGACAACCTTTTCGTCAAAAAGCCTTTTTGTTATTCCCTCCGCCTCTTTGCCGAGCTTTATGAGAAGGAAATTTGCCTCCGATGGAATGAATTCGACAGACAGCTCTCTAAGGGCCTCGTAAAAAAAATGCATGCCCTTTTGATTGTTCTTGAGGACCTTTTTGAGGTATGCGTTGTCGGAGAGCGCAGCCCGTGCCGCTATGAGGGCCATCATATTGACGCTGAAAGGCTGTTTCGTTCTCTCCAGAAAGGAGATCAGGGATCTTTCGCCGATGCCGTATCCAACCCGCAGTCCAGCAAGGCCGTACGCCTTGGAAAAGGTTCGCAGCATGAGGACTGGCCATTCGGAGACATCCTTGATGGTACGGGGAAATTGCCCGCTTTCAACGAACTCTGCGTATGCCTCATCAACGACTACGAGCACTTCAGGTGGCACGGTCTTCAAAAAATTTTCAAAATCTTCCTGCACAAAGATCGTCCCTGTCGGGTTGAGAGGATTATTGAGAAAAATAACCCTGGTAGCATCATCTATCCGGCTGCTGATGAGGCCGAGGTCAACATGCATATCGACGAGAGGAACCGTGCGAACCTCATAGCCGTATATCTGCGCAGCAATGGCGTAGAATGCAAATGACGGGTCGGATATGATGATCCTGTTCCTCGTCTCGTGCTTCATGGCCCTGAGGGTCATCTCGATGAGTTCATTGGAGCCGTTCCCGATGAGGACCTGCTCCGGCGCTGTGTCGAACTTTTTTGCGATGGCGGCCTTCAGTTCGGCCTCGCCGCCGGGGTATCTGTTCGTAAAAAAGAGGGCATCGAAGATGTCTGAGAATACCTTCTGCGATGGCGGATAGGGGTTCTCATTGGACGAGAGCCTCGCCCAGCCCTCATCAAAGCCATACAGCATGGCCTTTGGATAATAGGGTATCTTTTTGACGTCCTCGTGTATTGTTAGTTTCATGGCCCCCTTTTTGTGACCCTTTTTACGAATTCCATGGCGTTTTTCTGCATCCCATCGAAGTCCTGAAGCGAAAGGCCCGCCCCAAGCGCTACTCTTTTTGCGTCCTCCCCGGAGATAAGGTCCGATGGGCTGTGAGAATCAGTGTTCAGAAGCATCCTTGCGCCGATCTTTTTTGCAAGGCGTGCCACGTGACCGTTCGTCAGCGAATGTCCCTTCCTTGATGTGATCTCCAGGAAGGTGCCGGTCTTCTTCGCCATTACAACATCTTCCTCGGTGATAAGTCCGGGGTGCGCGAGGATATCGGCCCCGGCCTCAATGGCCGCCCTGTTTGTCCCCTGTTCTACCGGTTCTACGATCGTCTCTCCGTGCACGACAACATAGGAAACGCCAAGCTTTCGCGCAAACGCCGCCAGCTCTCCGATGAGGCCCCTGGGGGCGTGGGTTATCTCAATACCGGGGACAACGTTGATACCCTTGTAATGTTTCAGCTCTTTCTTTAGCCTAAGCATCCCCGCCACGATTATCTCGATATTTGTGGAATCTGCGTGGTCGGAGATGCCGATAGCCTTGTATCCCTTCGCTTTAGCCCTCCTTACGAGCTCTGACGGCAGGAGCTCGCCGTCGCTGAAGAGGGTATGTGTGTGGAGGTCTATCATGATCACATCTTGTATTTTCCGAAGTCATCCTGGGAGAGGTTCTCCAGGATTTCCTCCCACTCGGTCGTGTCCGTGACGACCTTGTCGCCCTTTTGCGCGAGGTCTACCTTTGCCGATCTCTGTATAACGCTCTCTTCAACGAAGATGGAAGCGCCTGTCCGCAGAGCGATCGCGAGGGCGTCGCTCGGCCGGGCATCTATGGTAAGCCTCTTGTTGTCCACGTCCATGTGTATCAGAGCGTAATAGGTATTGTCTTTGAGGTCGTTGACCTCTATCTTGATCACCTTGATGCCGAGCTGGTCGAGGATGTTTTTAAGGAGGTCATGGGTCATGGGTCTCGGCGTTTGAATGTTCTCCAGTGCGGTCGCGATGCTCGAGGCCTCAAGGAGGCCGATCCAGATAGGAAGGACATCCTTTTCCTCCAGGTCCTTCAAAAGTACGATAGGGGTATTTGTAAAGGGGTCAACGGTAATACCCGCAATCTTCATTTCTTTCAACATGCCTGCACCTCCTTCAGTTTTGCCCCCTCACCTTTCAGGGAATTGGCATAACCTTTTGCTATTGTGACCTCGACGAGCCTGTTCATCATGGTCTGCGGTCCGCGAAAGTTGACGATCTTGTTCGTCCTTGTTCTCCCTGTGAGCTCCTCCTGTGAGTTCCTGCTTACGTCCTCCACCAGCACCTCTATGGTTTGGCCCTCCATTGCCCTGTTCTTCGAGAGCGTTATCTCCCGCTGGAGCTTTTGGAGATGGTGGAGCCTTTCAAGGGCTTTTGACTGCGGCACCTTGCCCGGCATAGTTGAAGCAACGGTAAATCTCCTTGGGGAAAAGGCAAAAGAGAATATGCCGTCAAATTGAATGTCCTCTATGAGGTCCATTGTCTTTCGGAAATCTTCCTCGTCTTCGCCGGGAAAACCGACGATGCAATCCGCCGTGACGGCAATATCGCTGCACCTGTCCTTCAGGGCCTCAACCTTTGCCGTGTATTCGTCAGAGCTGTAGCCCCTGTTCATGAGCTTGAGGATCCTGTCAGAGCCGGACTGGAAGGGAAGGTGGATGTGCTCGCAGAGCTTCTCCAGTCCCCCGAAGCAGTCGATCAGTTCCGGCGAAAGATCCCGCGGGTGCGATGTGACGAACCGGATCCTTTCTATACCGTCGATGCCGTTGATCTCCCGCAGCAGCTCAGGGAAGGAGATATCATCCCTCTTGTTGTTGTATGAATTGACGTTCTGTCCGAGGAGGGTAACCTCTTTTATTCCCTTGTTGCCGAGCGCGGCAACCTCCTGGAGAATGTCGCGGCTGTCCCTGCTTGATTCTCTCCCTCTCACGTAGGGGACGACACAGTAGCTGCAGAAGTTGTTGCACCCTTTCATGATCGTCACATAGGCCTTGACGCTCTCCTGGCTATATCCCGGCCTTATGAGCAGGGATTCTCTGCAGCCGTTCTCGGAGAAATCAAGAAGGGGTTCATTGCACATCGCCCGATCGACCGCCTTTTTGATCTTATGGATGTTCGAAGGGCCAAGGGAGAAATCGATAAAGGGCAACCGCTTCAGTATGTCCTCTTTCTCCATCTGGGCTATGCAGCCGGTAACCCCGACAATTGTTCCCTTTTTTTCTTTAACGGCTCTCAACCTGCCCATGAGGCTGTAGAATTTTTGTTCAGCCTTTTCCCGGATGCAACAGGTGTTTACAATGACGACATCGGCCTTCTTTGCATCACCAACACGCTGCATGCCCTCACCGGCAAGGAGGGATGCCATCTTTTCCATATCGTGGTCGTTCATCTGGCATCCAAAATTTTCAATACAGAATTTCATACCGCTTCATTTTCCTTTTATCTTAGACCTTTGCTCCAGTTGTTCCATCTTTTTTACAATGCCGCCGTATTCGAGCTTGGCTTAATGTGTCCGCCGATACTACCCACATCCGCTTTAAGGATTGATAATGTTGTTTTCATAACCCCCTCCTGAATATCCTTGCATATTTCTTTAGCAATCCTGTACGGGTCATGTCCAGGCTCATCGGAGTTATTGATGTATAACCTTTTTCAATTGCATAAAAGTCGGTCCCCCTTATGTGCTGGTAGTTCTCGCCGTTGCCGCCGATCCAGTAATATTTTCCACCTCTCGGATCGACCCTCTCAACAACCTCATCATTATATATCCTTTTGCCGAGCCTTGTCACCATAAAACCTTTTACCTGCCTCAGCGGCAGGTTGGGAATATTAATATTGAAAAAGGTGTTGTCCGATGCCCCGATGCCGCGGATGTCCTGAATTATCTTATCAACGACTTTTGCCGCGTCGTTGAAGCGAAAACCATCTCTTGCACAGAGGGATACCGCCAGAGAGGGTATCCGCATAAAGGCGCCTTCCTTCGCGGCCGCAACCGTTCCCGAGTAATTCACATCCTGGCCCATATTGGGACCCTTGTTGATCCCTGAGATGATGAGGTGCGGAGGTTTTTTCAGGATTACCTTGATCCCGAGATATACGCAATCGGCCGGGGTCCCGTTCGTTGAATAGATTCCGCCTGCGACCTCTTTTATCCTCAGCGGCTTGTGGAGGGTGATCGCGTGGGCGACACAGGTCCTTTCCCGCTCGGGAGATATGATGCATATGTCGTGTTTTTTGAGGAGATGGTCCCTGAGGGTAAGGATACCCTCTGAGTTAACGCCGTCGTCATTCGTCAGGAGTATTATCAAACGGACACCAGCCAGAATAAAAATCGGGGCGACGGGATTTGAACCTGCGGCCTCCTGCACCCCAAGCAGGTGCGCTAAACCATGCTGCGCTACGCCCCGATAATGTAAAAATATATAAGATTGCAGGACAAAAGTCCACTCTTATCTTAACGGCGGCAAAGGGTTCAGGGGGGTCGGGCGGTGGCAGGGCAAGCATCGATGCGCGGCTACTCCGCAAGCAGTCTCAATCATATAGATTCCCTGAAGCAGCGCTTCGGGCCAACAATAAAAGCGCGATAATGCCCGATAATTTTATATACAATAATGTACCAATTTATTATGATTGAAGAATGGTCTGAAAATGATGTTTAATACTTAAGAGACAGGCATGCTTGCATGCAAAGTGATAATGCCTGAGAGCAGACCGCGATGTGACGGAGAGCATTTAAGAATTCATAAAAAAGGAGGTTTATATGGCCGGCGTAAAGATCAAAGAAATACTGGAGGTGGTTGATAACAGCCTGGAGGTGAAGGAAGGGAAGGTCCGGGTGAAGGATCCCGCAAGGTTCCGCGAAAAGGTTCAGAAGCTCGCCGAGGTATCGGCCTTTGAATCAGGGGAGAAGCAGAAGCTCGCGCGGTATCTCACGCGCGCGGCGGCCCTGGATTTGGGGATCGTTCCCTCCTCGATCCACGATCTGTACATAGCCCGTGGCCGCGGCGAGGTGCCGCCGGTCTTTACAGTTCCGGCGATAAACCTGCGCGCCCTCTCTTTCGACGCGGCGCGCGTGATCTTCCGTACGGCAAAAGGCATGGATGCCGCAGCATTCATCTTCGAGATAGCCCGGTCAGAGATCGGATATACGAACCAGCATCCCACGGAGTATGCCACGTCTATACTTGCCGCCGCCATAGCGGAGGATTATAAGGGGCCGGTATTCATCCAGGGGGACCACTTCCAGATCTCCGCAAAGCGCTACGGGGCCAATCCCGACGCCGAGGTGCAGGCGGTGAAGGACCTTATAAAAGAATCGCTTGCGGCAGGGTTCTTTAACATTGATGTAGACACCTCAACGATGGTAGACCTGAGCAAGCCAACAATATCGGAGCAGCAGGAGCTCAATACAGGGCTTTCCGCCGAATTGACCGCCTACATCCGCAAGGCCGAGCCCAAGGGGGTCACCGTTTCCGTAGGCGGGGAGATCGGGGAGGTCGGCGGCCGAAACTCGACGGAAGAAGAGCTGCGCGCCTACATCGAAGGGTTCAGAAAGGAGCTTGACAAACGTGGCGCAGGCATGACGGGTTTAAGCAAGATCAGCATACAGACGGGAACGTCGCACGGCGGCGTGGTGTTGCCCGACGGATCGATCGCGAAGGTCAAGGTCGATTTTGACACGCTTCATCGCTTAAGCCAGGTTGCCCGCAGGGACTACGGCATGGGAGGGGCCGTGCAGCACGGCGCATCCACTTTGCCCGAGGACGCCTTCGGCAAGTTCGTGGAGATAGAGACATGCGAGATCCACCTGGCGACGAATTTTATGAACATGTTCTTCGACCGTATCCCGGCTGATTTGCGCGAAGAAATGTATGCCTATTTGCGTGAAAAACATTCCTCGGAGAAGAAAGGCGACATGACCGACGAGCAATTTTACTACAAGGTGCGGAAAAATGCGGTGGGGCCTTTCAAGGCTCAGTCATGGAACGTACCGCCTTCTGTAAAGGAAGCGATCAAAAAGGACTGGGAGTCCCAGTTCAAAAAGCTCTTCGACCTGCTGGGGATGAAAGGTACCCGCCAGTACGTTGAGAAATTTATAAAGCCCGTTGTTATCCAGCCGAACCTGAAAGACTACCTTGGTGAAGAAGCCGGCGTAGAAAATGTGAGCGACCTGGCCGATTAACGAAAAAAGAAAAGGGGGCAAATCCGCCCCCTTTTCTTTCATGAGCACGACAAAAGCCTTCCAAAACGTTTTTAATTATGAACGTTCTAACATCCGGCATCCGGTATCGGATTATTGCTTGCGCAGGACCTCGGCAATTTCGTCCACCAGCGGCTTCGACCCCACGTACAGCGCCGTTCTCTGATGGTGTTTTTCGGGGTCGATATCGAGTATGGGGATCCCTTTTTCGTTCACGGCGTCCCCGCCGGCCTCGCGGCACATGAAGGCCACGACCGCTGCCTCATACATGAGCCGGAGCTTCCCGTCAGGCCGGTTCTTTTTCGGGTTCGGGTGGTTGACGATCGCGGGATACATGAACATGCCGCCGTTGGAGAGGATACGGTGGAAGTCCCCTGCGAGCGCGCCGAGGTACCTGAAGGCGTACTTCGGTTCATTCTCCTCTATCCATTTTTGTACCTTTTCAGAATACGTATTGCGGTTCGCGGAGTTGAAGGATAGCTCCCAGCTTTTTTTGTCCTTCGGAAGCACCATCTGTATCGGCTTGACGTAATTCATGGTTTCATCAATGTGAAACCTCCATGTGCCTGCTTCTTTCAGGGCAATGGTGAAGGTGCCGGTGGGGATGACGAACATCCCTGCTGCTATATAATCCCTGCCTGCCCTCAGGTGGTAATCCTCAGGGCCTTCGAGATTGCGTTTTGCTATGCCGAAGAGAAAGCCGACGGGCAGACCGTGAGAGACGTTTGACGAACCATCAAGGGGATCAAAATATATAAAATATCTGCCGGTGTCCTCGTTGAGGCTTATTATTTCGTCCGCTTCTTCGCTGACCGCCCTTATCACCCTCTCCGTTGTTTTGAGATAATGTATGGCGATCTCGTGGGCTATCTGGTCCATTTGCATCACGTCCTCGCCCTGTACATTGATCAGGTTGGCATAACCGAGGTTTCCCTTCAGGGCGCCTGTCAGGTAATAGTGCTGGATGTGTTTTGCCGCACTTATCAACGCGTCCATAAGGATCAGGAAGTGGTAGCTCCTGTTGTATTTTTCCTGGTGGCGAAGAAGAAAATTAATAAAGGTCTGTTCAAATTCCATCGTGCCCTCCACGTATTTATTGTTTGAATGGTATTTATGTCTTTACTATAAAAAATCATCTGATTGAAGTCAACGGGAATCATCTTCCGGAGCAACCGATGGGGAAAACGGGGAACGCTGTTCAGCTCACCGGCCGGGGGCCGTTTTACTTGCTATAGTTCTTTGGGACACAGTGAGATCGTTTTACAAGAAACACGTTATTGCTGGGAATCAAGGATATATTTCAGGCGGTTATTGGTGAGGGTGAGAGTGCCTTTTATGAACATCTCTTCGATGATCGAATCGATCTCGCCGGCGCTTGCTTTATCCCGGAGGAGCGATTCAATGTGTTTCTTTAATGTTCCCCGCGTGCGCGGACGCTTCTGGTTGTCTATCTTGTTGAGGTTGGCAGCGATGTAGTCGGTAAACTTTGATGAGGGCGGGAGCTTTTTGCTGTCAGACAGCTCGGCAAGGTTGGCGATCCTTTTTGTCTGTATGCCGGCGTCGTTGATGTACTTTATCAGGGAATCGTAGCCGCTGTCCTTGGAAAGCACTATCAGTGAAATATCCTTTTGCGACCTTTCGCTTAAACGGCCCAGTTCATAGGCGATGTGGAAGTCGAGGTTGTTCTTGCCGTCCCCGGCTATCTTGAGCCACCTGATCCGGTTCCCCATGGTCTGGGCCTTTTCGACAAGGTGGAAGGGTATCTTGTTCTGGGATTTGCCGACGAAGACTATTATATCAGTATCCGGCGTATCAATAGACTCAAGGTCCAGCTTTTGAATATTTTCAAAATCGATCAGTATTACCCGTTTCATTATAATCCTTTATATACCCTATGATAACCATTTTATTAAATTTACACAAGGAAAAGTATTGCAGGGTAGTTTCAGCACCCTGCTCTGATGGTAAGGATGTCGCCGTCACGGACGATGTACGTCTTCCCTTCAAGACGCCACAGACCGGCCTTTTTGCAGCCCGCAAAGCCCTTGTGCTCTATAAACGCATCATAAGAGACGGTCTCTGCGCGGATGAACCTGTCATAGAAATTGCTGTGGATCGTGCCGGCGGCGTCCTGGGCGCTCATCCCGTCCTGTATCGGCCATGCGCGGCACTCATCTTCTCCGACGGTAAGGAAGGATATGAGGCCAAGGGTCCTTGAAGAGAGCTGAATGATTCTGCTCCGAATCGTTTCGTTGATGCCGTACTCTGCCATAAGGCCCGCAGCCTCTTCCGGTGGGACCAGGGCGAGCTCAGCCTCGAGCTTTGCGCATGCGGCCACCACGGGAATGTTCTCCGGCAAAACCGCTTTGATCCCCTCCAGTATGCCCTCCATCTTCCCGTCCGCTTCTTCGGCATAGTTTACCACGACCATCATGGGCTTCTCCGACAGGAATTGAAAGCTGCGAAGCATCTTGTCGTTTCTCCTTGCCGCGGGGAGGGCGCTGAGAGGCTTTCCTTCGTTGAGGTGGGAGAGGCACTCTTCCAGCAGGGTCTTTTCCTGCTGTAAAAGGGGGTTGTCCTTTTTTCCGTTCTGATGTGCGATCCGATCAAGGCGTTTCTCTATCTGCAACATATCGGCAAAGATGAATTCGGCGCCGATGGTGTGATAGTCTCCGGCAGGGTCAACGGTATAGCCGTTATCGAAACAACGCAGAACAAGAAGGAAGGCATCGCTGAACCGTAGTTGGTGAAGCATTTTGGGGTTCATTGCCTCATTTTTTGCGTCGCCTTCCTGTATGGGGGCGGTGTCAGCCACCTCTATGCGCGCGTATACGGTCTTTCTCGGTCTGAAGATCTTTGCGAGCGTGTCGAGCCGTTCATCAGGGACATCGATCGTTGTGACCGGGCCCTGGTCAACTATTTTCCCGCTTTTTATATCGGTGCAGCTTAGCGCCTGAAAGAGCGTTGTCTTGCCGCAGCCGGCACTACCGATAATTGAGATCAACATCCTCGACTCCTTCTAAGAAAAGGGAATAAAACGATATAATATGATACAGCTTTTTCCTGAAAAGATCAAGCAAAAGCCATAAAAACATTGCAAATTCTTTGAGAATGCGTGACAATGGAGATATATGAAAGCGGGCAAACAGATGAAGCAGACCGGTAAGAAGAAGCCGGTCCTGAAGATAGCGTCTATTGTATTTTTCCTCATCTGCGTTACCCTGTTGCTGCCCGTCATGGCTGCCGAACGTGTCCCGACCGGCGCGCAAGAAAAGATAGAGTTTGTATCGGAGAATTATACGAACCTGCCTGATATGCTGAAAGGCAGGCCAACATCCTTAGTCACGATCACTGCGACGCTTTCTTTTCCCGATGGGCCGAAGGAAAAATACCCGGCCATTGTACTGATGCATGGCATAGCAGGCTCTTCAGAGTCCTGTGAGGGATGGTATACGGGAGCCTTTTCCAGGGAAGGCTTTGCGGTTCTGACAATGGAGAGCGCCCGGTTGAGAGGGGTCCGCGATGCAGCGATAACAGGGGACTGGAAGCTTTTTGGCCCCATGGTGGCGGATGCGTACCATGCGTTGAACATCCTGGCGCAGCATCCCAGGATAGATGCGCAGCGCATCGCTATCGCAGGGGTTTCCACGGGCGGCGATATTGCCCACATTACCGCATTTGAGCCGCTGCGGGCTTCACGCGTGCGAGGCAGCCTTCGTTTTGCTGCACACCTAGCCTTTTATCCGACCCTGACGTGGGGCATTGAGGCAGGCAGCAACTCTTACACCAAATCGCCGCTATTGATCATGGTGGGTGATAAAGATGATTGCGGTCCTCCTTCGAAGCTTCAGTCCTATCTGGATTACGCGAAACAGGCAGGGTTTCCGGCGTCCGTTGAGACCATTATATACCCGGAAGCATACAACGGGTGGGGAAATTCGTGGTATACGCCGACATCATACAAAGCAAACCTTTCAAGCACAGCGAAATGCCCCTTTGCGCTGCTGGCGCCGCAATCGTCCAACGGATTAACGTTGCTTGGGCCGAGAGGTATAATACCCTTTAGCCTGGAAAGATGGAACGCCTGTATGGCGGCGGCCAAGGGCTACCATATAGGTTTCGATGAAAATACGCGCAACCGGTCCTTCACGGATGCCATCTCTTTCCTGCAGAAAGCGATGAGATGAACTAATCAAAAAACAGGCTGAGGCTAAGGTTAAGCAAACTCCGATTCTTCTCAACCTCAACCTTAGCCTCAGCCTGAATCCTTCTCGCTGACAGCTACTTAAAGCTTACCGATACCTCCACCGGACCCTTCGGATCCAAACCGGTATATCTGGCCTTCAGTGTCATCCCCGGCTTTGCGGGCATCATCTTCGTGATTGAGCCGAGGGAGAGGATGTCGCCCTTCTTTAATGCCTTTCCTTCGGCAACGACCGAATCCTTGATCCAGAGTGCAGCGCTCAACGGGTCGCCGAGAAGGGCAGTGCCCTTTCCCTCGCTGACGAGTGCGCCTTTTTCATCGAAGACCTGAAGGGTAAAATTCCTCAAACGATCAGCCCATTCCGGCGTTGCAGCAAGCGGGATCGGGTCGCCGAGAACCCCGTAGCGCGAACCCACATTGATGGCAACAAGGACCGGGCCGTTGAATTTGACTCCCTTGCCGAAGACCATGTCCGGCAGCTCTATGAAGGGTATCACGGCATCGAGGTGTTTCAGCACTTCCTGAGCGGTCTTTGCCTGGTTTATCCCTTCGTCCTTTACCCTTACCACCAGGTCTCCTTCGCTCATAGGGACGGTGCCGAAATTAGCAGGAACAACGGTGCCGTTCTGAAGTAGCATCTTTTTCAAAAGCGTACCCCGTACTGGTTGGTTCACGCCAAAGACCTTTTGCACCTGGGGATTGGTAAGCCCTGCCTTATAGCCTGCCGGCTCCCCAAACTCCTTGCCGATGAGCGCAACGAACTGTTCCTGTACTTTTGCAGCCTGCTCCATCGTCATGTTTGTATCGATCTCGGTCACGGGAGTCTTCTTCAGGTATTGTTCTGCAAGCTGTGAGGCAAAGTCTGCGGCCTGAACATAAGAGATCCCTGAAAGAAAGACCATTGCAAGCGCTGCAAAGATCGCGATGATGAAAACAACAGACTTCTTTGACGTACGATGTATCATTTTTTCCCCCTTTTTTTGATTTAAACCGTATTTACAGACGATTTTTGCATAGGAACGGCTGTTTGTCAACTGAATGGGGCTTGCGTCGCCCCCTCCACAAGCAAAGCTCGTGGAGCCTCCCCCTCTCGCACAAGAATGTGCTGACAGAACTCTTCATGGGGCTTGCGTCGCCCCCTCCACAAGCAAAGCTCGTGGAGCCTCCCCCTCTCGCACAAGAATGTGCTGACAGAACTCTTCATGGGGCTTGCGTCGCCCCCTCCACAAGCAAAGCTCGTGGAGCCTCCCCCTCTCGCACAAGAATGTGCTGACAGAACTCTTCATGGGGCTTGCGTCGCCCCCTCCAGCCGATATCCTGATGAAGATCTTCCTTGTGTCTCGTTCCTCGCACCTCTCCCAGGACGGACTCACTGGTATTTTACTCTCGGCGCTCAGCCCCCCCGTTCTCTGCTGTCAATAGGATATGTTGACAATGGATCTTTTTGCTATATACTTTAGGGTAAAGAACAGGAAAGGGGGAATCGATGCAACTTTATATTATGTTGAGCAGGCTTACCGATGAAGGAAGAGAAACGGTCAAAAACAATCCTGAACGTATCAAAGAAGTACACGGGGAGGTCGAACGAATGGGAGCAAAGGTCCTTGCCCAGTACGCGTTGTTAGGGGCATACGATTTTCTGACTGTGCTTGGCGCGCCCGACAATGAAACCATTGCGAAGGTCTCCATTGAGCTCGGCTCAAGAGGGACCGTGCAGATCCAGACATTGGCAGCCACCCCTATCTTTGAATATATAGAGAAAATGGAAGGTGGGATTTCGATAAAACACTCAGGTGAAGAGCCCCTTCCCGAAGAGTACGAAGAGAAGATGTATTAATAAACAGAGAATGCAGAGGACAACTTCCGTCTGACAGTACACCGTATATAGCAACACCCGGTTCATTCTATTGTATTCAACCTTTACGGCTTGCTAATGTTTTGTATAGAGTCGGCTTCAATCTTTGCCGCATACTTTCTGGTTGACAATAAAATATTTTATTGGTTGACAATATGGTTGACAATAGTTGTATAATGGTCAGATGGTCACGAAAAAAGATCTGTTGAAATATATCAAAGCGAAACAACTTGCCTCAGGAAGGGAACTTGCCGAGGCCTTCGGGGTCTCAAGGCAGGCCATCAATAAGCATCTGAAAGGTCTTATTGAAAACGGAAGGGTGCGCAAAGAAGGCACAACGAAGGGAACGATTTACGGGGTATACGGCTCAACAGATAATAAGGATATATCGCAGAAATTCAGGAGGCGGTATATCCTTGAGGGCCTCGAGGAATACATCGTATTTAATGAGTGTGATTCGAACCTGCAACTGAAGAAGAGCCTTTCACAGAACGTCTTCAACCTCGTACGGTATGCCTTTACCGAGATGATGAACAACGCTATTGAACACTCCGGGTCAAAGATCGGTGATATCGATTTTTTTGTGAATGCCTATAACTGCGGATTCAAGATTAAAGATTATGGCATAGGGATATTCTATTCAGTTTTTGAAAAGCTTAGCCTCCCTGATGAATCGGCTGCCGTAGGAGAGCTGCTGAAGGGCAAAACAACAACGATGAAGGAAAGGCACACAGGCGAAGGCGTTTTTTTTACGTCAAAATCAGGCGATCACGTCGCCTTTCAATCGCACAGGGCAGAGCTTGTTTTCGACAACAGGGCGAAGGACGTGTTTGTGATAGCGAGAAGATCAACGAAAGGCACAGAGGTGTCTTTTCGTATAAGCCGCAACTCAAAAAGAAAGCTCGAAGACATATTCAACCTCTACGCGCCGGCAGAGTACGAACATCGCTTTGAGAAAACAAGGGTCTTTGTCAAACTATACCATAAGGAACTTATCTCGCGCTCAGAGGCAAGACGGATGTTGAACGGCCTTGATAAGTTCAAAGAGGTCATCATCGATTTTCTCGGCGTCAGATCCATAGGCAGGGGTTTTGCCGATGAAATATTCAGGGTTTTCAGAAAGTTACACCCGGATATATCTGTCAGGACAGAAAATCTTAATCCTTCCCTGCAGCCGGTCGTTGACCATGTTGTTGACGATGCGGCAGCAGAGCTTGCGACTGCGGCCTGCAAAGCGCCGGCAACAGGATGACAATGTCCCAAAACCTTTTCTTGCAGACAGGTGACCCGGATATCCTCGCAATGAAAAGAGGGGGTATCTACCTGTCGTTCTTCGGTCTGCCCTTTCTGCTTGCCGGGATTTTTGTGCTGCAGATTCCCTTTGACATTGTACCCGTACATTTGGAGGAGAGGCCTATTATCCTCGCCCTGATGCTGCCTCTGGGTTTTGTCTTCGCGATCGCCGGTGCTGCCCTGGTATTCGGGAGAAGCGGCGTCACGATCAACCGCAGGGATCGAACCTTAGTCAGATGGTGGGGTTTTTTAGTCCCCATGAAACGGACAGAATACAGCATTGATATTTTCGAACATGTCCTTCTGGACATTCATGCCGGAGATAGACATTCAGGCGACACTTGTATAATACACCTCGTAGGTTCCGGTCATCCTTATCCGTTCTACATCCCTTCCCCCGCTGACTATGAAGGCGCCCGCCGGACAGCAGAGCAACTGTCCCGTTTCCTGGATATACCTCTTGAAGACAGGGTGGCAGCAAAGCAGGCAGATACCGACTGAGATGGCGGAAGGTTAAAGGTAAAAGCCCTCGTAATTCGTAAATCGTAATTGGAAAAGCACAAGGTGCGAGAGCCGGCCGCCCTTCACGTTTTGTACGGTTTCTCCAATTACGAATTACGATTCACGTTTCACGAATTACGATTGTTCTCGCCTAACGACTTATGCCTCACGTGTGTTATGCAGGATGTATTCCGTCACGGCCTTTCCTACCTCTTCCGTGGTCGAACTACCGCCAAGGTCGGGCGTGCGTATCACATTTTCTTCCAGCACTGCCTCTATGGCGTCTTCAACTATTTTTGCTGCCGCAGGGTAGCCAAGGTATTCGAGCATCATGGCGCCTGACCATATCTGCCCGATCGGGTTTGCAATGCCCCGTCCTGCAATGTCAGGCGCAGAACCGTGAACAGGCTCAAACATGGACGGGAACTCTTTTCCGGGGTTGAGGTTTGCCGACGGCGCAATTCCAAGGCTGCCTGCAAGGGCAGGGGCCAGGTCTGAGAGGATATCCCCGAAGAGGTTGCTGCCGACGATGACGTCGAATCGTTCGGGACGCAGCACGAGCGCCGCGGTAAGCCCGTCGATATGGTACTGGTCGGCCTTAACCCGGGGATACTCTTTTGCGATATCCCGGAATATCTCGTCCCAGTAAGGCATGGTAAAGACGATCCCGTTTGATTTCGTCGCCGACGTGAGATGTTGCTTCGGTCTTTTTGCCGCGAGCTCAAAGGCGAAGCGTATCACCTTTTCGACGCCGGCACGGGTAAATATCGATGCCTGAACGGCCATCTCCTGCTCCGTTCCCGCATACATCCTTCCCCCGACATTGGAATATTCTCCCTCGTTGTTTTCCCTTACGACGCACAGGTCTATGTCGTTAGGCCTCTTGTCTCTGAGCGGGCTCTCGATGCCTTTGAGCAGCCGGACGGGGCGCAGGTTGATGTACTGGCGAAATGTCCTGCGTATGGGGATGAGCAGGCCCCAGAGCGATACATGATCCGGTACCTCCGGATGCCCGACAGCGCCGAGGTAGATCGCCTCGAATCCCCGGAGCGCCTTCAGCCCCTCCGGAGGCATCATTTCGCCATGGGCGGTATAATATTCGCAGCCCCATGAAAAATATTCCCATTGGAAACTGATCCCAAAAAGCTTTCCTGCGGCATCAAGGGCGCGTATACCTTCAGGCACGACCTCTTTGCCTATGCCGTCACCGGGAATGACCGCTATCCTGTGCATGTTTGCAGTCCTCCTTATGGATAAAGTCAATGCCAATCCGTAAGCATGATGCCGAGCCCTATTCTGTTTACGTTGGCATTGTAGTCAAGCAGGCTTTCCCCGTAACCATTAAAATACTGGATATACCCGCTGATCCGTTCATTGTGTATGAAAGGGAGGGGGAAGCTCCAGTCAAGCTGAACGGCGCCCCTGTTGTCGCCGGGCCTGAGGTTGTTGCGCCACATGGCCGCGAACCTGTGCTTGTTCGCGTAATAATATCCCCATACCTCTCCATAGCCAAGATATTTGTCGATATCAGGGTTGTCGTCATCCTGCTCGTTTTCGGGTATCCTATACCATGTCTTAAGGAAGAGGTTGAAGTTCTTCCGCTCGAACCCGAAGTTTGCTACGACCCGGTTCCAGCTCCGCGAAAGGGGCCTTGCGCGGCCGTTAGACTGATGATTGATGCCTAGGTTTATGATGCGCCCCTTTAACCCGAGAATGTTGTAATTGGTTCTGAAATTCAGGAGGATCTCGGGTTCGTAGTTCGTTTCACGGAAGGGTGAAGAAAAAGTGGAGTTGTAAAGCTGCCAGAAGGCAAGCTGCGTGTAAGCGAACCACAGGTCCATATCCTTGTCGGCAACGTCTTCCCAAAGCTTTACCTTGAAGCTGAGCTGAAACTTTGCCTCATTGTTCTGCGCCCTGGCTTCGGGGTCAACATCAAGGCTTGAGTCCTTATTCGGTGACGAGACATAGGCGACAGGCAGCATGTAATTGGGCCTATGCGCCCTGATCACAGGGGCTTTTTCCCGGCTTGCGGCATCCAGTTCCCAGTGTCTGGACATGACAGACGGCGCCGGTTCCTTCTCGTCACCCGGAGATGCCGTTGCTACAGCATCTGTTTTCCGTGGCTTATCGTTTTCTGCAGGCAGCGCGGCGGCCGGCTTTTTTGAGGAGCTCCTGCCGGACAGGTCGTCAAAACATTTCAGCCGCTCAATATCGTTTTTTAACGTCGCGCATTGAGCGACACGGTCGGCAATATCAGCGAGCACATAGCCGGGAAAAAGGGCAAAAAGGGCGAGAACGGTCATCGATAGAAACCTTTCTTGAATACCGGAAAGGCAACGAAACCTGCATCGTACTCTATTCATGATCTCCTCCGATTTTCAACAATAATCCTCTTCCCTTGGAAAATCAAGGGCAAAGTCGGACAATGCCTGTTGGGTCATAAGGGCCGTTGCGGGTTACAATGCACAGCATTATTCCGGATCGTGCCCGCCCAATAAAAAAAGATTAATATAAAAATCATTGTAAAATGATTGAGATTGCCTGTAAATTTAGATACGGAGGCGCAGTGGAAACATTGTTTGGGATAATGACGGGCATTGGGCTCTCCGCAGCGTGCGGATTCAGGATCTTTGTTCCGCTGCTTGTTATGAACCTTGCCGTGCTCTCCGGGTATCTTCACGTGACGCCCGGCTTTGAATGGATCGGAAGCTATTATGCGACGATCGCGTTCGGCACCGCAACGGTCCTCGAGGTGCTGGCCTATTACGTCCCCTGGCTGGATAATCTGCTGGACACGATCGCTTCGCCTGTCTCAATTATCGCCGGCGCCGTTGCAACGGCATCGGTGATCGTTGATTTGCCTCACCACCTCAAGTGGATGCTGGCGGTCATCGCAGGGGGAGGGATTGCGGGCTTTGTCCAGGGCGCCACCGGCGCTATCCGCGCGAAATCATCACTGTTGACCGGGGGCCTTGGCAACCCTGTTATCGCAACCCTCGAACTGGCCGGGGCCATCATCACGGCGGTCTTTGCCATTGTGTTCCCCATCCTTTGCATTCTGCTGATCGTGATCTTCGGCGTCATCGCCGTTTTCAAAGCAGGCCGCTTCTTTTTGCGGAGAAAGATTCGCAGACAAGCTCCATAACGGTAGTAGCCCGCATCTTAAAGTTTTACGGCCGCCCAGTAAACACTTTTTACAACCTCTGCCATGTAATCAAAGTTCAGCGTGTCGATCGCATCGGTAGACTCGTGGCAATGAGAGTTGCGGTAAAAGGCCGAGTCTGTCACCATGACCGCGTCGTAGCCGAACTTCTAATAGTTCTTGTGATCCGATAGACCGATGCCCGGCAAAGGACCACCGATGAGGATTATTCATCCATCTTGAAGCGTATGGAGAAGCGTCCTGTAGATTATTTCCGCATGTTCTATGCAGATACGGCGGTTTTCGGGGCAAGGGCCGCAACTATGTGTGGGCTTGATTTCTTCGGAGTGGATCATACGCTTTTCGGAACAGACGCCCCTTTCGGTCCTGGTCCGCAGGGGAAATTTGCGTATACACGTCTGGTGATTGATGTTATAGAGAAACTCGACATCACGCAAGAAACGCGAAATCTGATTTACGAAGGAAATGCCCGCAAGCTGCTCCGATTGTGAGGAAGGGAACAGGAGGTATCGTGAAAAGGATCGTGGTAGGAATTACCGGGGCTACGGCCGTCATTTACGGGATACGGCTTTTAGAGGTCCTGGCGGAGCTGAACGTGGAGACCCATCTGATCCTCTCCGAGCAG
>Ga0209606_1000510_pt1 | contig 57291 bp, 47 predicted proteins | sample AD_UKC057_MetaG_FD_184412 | JGI IMG/M metagenome (GOLD analysis project Ga0209606, IMG submission 184412) | Active sludge microbial communities of municipal wastewater-treating anaerobic digesters from USA - AD_UKC057_MetaG (SPAdes) (version 2) | ecosystem: Engineered > Bioreactor > Anaerobic >... | reverse complement strand
TCTTGAACGTTCTGAGAAGTTAGTTCGTCTAAGAATGAACCTGTGATAATGTATAAGACTCTCCTTTCCTCCCCATGTCCTTTTGTAGTTGAGCAGGCCAGCGTTATCGCTTTCTGTCCGGCCGAGGTTTAAAATCTGGCAACCATTCTCCCGGTGCCAGTTGATGGTCTCCCACATGATCAGGTTATTAGGTCTTAAATGATGATAATGCTCATCTGAGGCGCCATATTTGAACAGGGCTTTGTGATTAAAATTAAAATACACAGAAGCTGCAATTATTTTATGCTGATAGTGAGCAGAAGCGATAATTCCTAGATTCTTGGAGATGATGTTTTCATAAAGGCTTTTAAAAAACTTGAGAGGCTGAGGCGGCAGGCCGTGCCGTTTTCTTGTCATCACCTGAAGTCTATAAAACTGCTCGAGGCTCGACCAGTTTGTTTCAAATTTTATTTTTACTCCTTCTCTTGTTGCCTTTTTTATATTTCTTCTGCAGCTGTCTTTTAAGCCTGACCATAATTCGCTTGATAATCTGGTCAGGTCTAAGTCATGGGTGAAAAAGATTTCAAAGGGTAAGGCGTCTTCTATGAAATGGATGCTGCGAAACTCGATGTATTTCCATTTTTTCTTCTGGCCACAATCATAAATGCGGTCTATTAATGCTCTGAGGCTATCATTGTCAGCCCCAAGAAAATTGCAATAATCGGAAAAAGGCAGACTGATGGCCCTGTTGCCGGTCATAAAACTTTTTACCTCGACAAGAGGTATGACTGCCTGGCAGTGTTTATTTTTTATGGCGGCGAAATAGAGTGGTTTATAATTATAACTTGCCTTAAGAACCTGGCACCACTCGGCGGTGTGGAAAATATCAGCAGCCATAAACTGGCTGACGATCTTATCCCAGTCTGGCACAAGGCAAGGATCAACGATTTTTACATCCATTTAATTAATGGTGGCCGACCTGTCGGTTTTTTCATGAGCTGCCAATAATATAATTTATGGCAAAGTTTAGGTCAATGACCAGGCTTAAAAGGGGCTGGACAATATTCATAAACCAATCGGCTCCGCCTGAAGGCGCAGAAATGAAGATAAATAAGGGATTTATACCAATGGCCACAGGGATGAGAACACATCTTCGCCTTTTCGATATATCAAGGATGAAATTAGGAAAGAGTCAGAAAATACTAATGGCTAGCGAGCCGGCCAGCTGAGAATTAAAAAAAGCAACTGGGTTTCCAAAGACTGCTATTAGAAGAATGTTTAGAAGATAATTGCCTTTTTACGGGTAAATATGTTCTTAAAAGATCTTATTTAAGGCTACTCCCGGGTTTTAATTGACTTAAAAAATCTATTTGTGATAGAAAAAGACCGTATAAAGTGGCTATAACGTATATTAAGGCGGCAAAACATTTTGAAGCTTTTTCAAAGGATTTTAAGGCGATTAGCCTATCTGAGCCCTGGTGGCGCCAGAATTCGTCCTGGTCTGCACCGCCTGCGCGGTGTCAGGATAGGGCAGAATGTCTGGATCAGCCAGTATGTTTATATTGATGAGCTTCATCCCGAGGTGATCAAAATCGGCGACAATGTGACCATTGGCATTGGTACCTCCATTATTACCCATCTTTACTGGACAAAGTCAAAAGAGGCCGTGGTAAAACCGATCGTCATTGAATCTGATGTCTTTATCGGACCCCATTGTGTTATACTGCCCGGTGTTACAATTGGTCAGGGTTCGGTAATTCAGGCTGGAACTGTTGTCTCCAGAAATGTTCCAGCCGGGACATTTTTTGGGCATGCTCCTGCTATAGCTCTGGGCAAGGTAACAGTCCCACTGACCCCCGAGCATTCTTACCAGGAATTCACCCGGGGTTTGAGGCCGATAAGAAGGAAAAACGAAGACGATGATTAAAGATGAAATAAAGCAGTTCATTACTGAGAAATTTCTTTTTAATTCTGATGATCCACCTGGCGACGACGTCTCCCTGCTGGAAACAAATATCGTTGATTCGGTTGGCATTCTGGAAATTGTTGCCTTTCTGGAAAGCCACTTTAAGATCAAAGTCGAAGACGAAGAACTAACTGCCGCCAATCTGGACAGCATCAATAGAATTGCCAACTTCATTGAGAAAAAGCGGGGTTAACAGGGTTAAGGTAAATGGAGTTTGATCCGGTGCTTGTTCCTGACTGGCTGAGCCGGACCGCCCGCCGTTTCCCGGACAAAGCCGCCCTTATTTCCAGGGGCCAGCGTCTGACCTATCATCAAGTCGATGAAAAATCTACCAACTTAGCTTCCGCTCTTATCCTCCTTGGTTTTAAAAAAGGTGACCGGGCGGTAATCTGCCTGGACAACTCGCCAGAAGCTGTGATTTCTATCTACGGGATTATGAAGGCCGGCGGGGTCTTTACTGTTATCGATCCCAAAAGCCCCTGGCCTGTTATTAATTCTATAATAGCCGACTCAGAAGCCCGGCTACTCATCACTGTCAGGCGAAAACTTTATGAGGGGGCTGGCCCACATTTTTGTGCCGCCGATTCGCAGCTAATCATAGTTGATGGTTATAAATCTTCTCCCCGCCATTATCCAGAGGCTCTGCTTTTTGAGGGTCTTGTCGAGAAATTAGATGCTTCGATCACTCTTCCGCGCCTCCTGGAAAACGACCTGGCCTGTTTGATTTATACCTCGGGCTCAACCGGCAGGCCTAAGGGCATAATCTGCACCCATCATAATGTGGTCGCGGCTGCCAGAAGCATCATCCAGTATCTGGAAAATACCAGGGATGATGTCATTCTTGATGTCCTGCCTCTGTCTTTTGACTACGGTCTCTATCAGGTCCTCATGTGTTTTATGTTTGGCGGGACGGTTGTTCTCGAATCATCCTTTGCTTATATCCAGGACATTCTGGCTGCCATAGAAAAAGAAAAAGTCACCGGCTTCCCGCTTATTCCGTCGATTTCCGCCATGCTTCTTAAACTGAAGAAATTTCCGGCTGTCCAGCTGAAATCCCTGCGTTACATTACCAATACCGGGGCGGCCTGGCCTGTTTCTCATATCCGTCATTTCAGGCGACATTTGCCTCAGGTCAAACTCTATTCAATGTATGGCTTGAGTGAGTGCAAAAGGGTCAGTTATCTTCCGCCTGAATTGATAGATAAACATCCTGATTCAGTCGGTGTCCCCATGCCAAATCTCGAAGTAGCGATCGTTGACCGCCGCGGCCGCCTGTTGCCAGCCGGAAAACGGGGCCAGCTTATTGTCCGGGGTCCAACGGTGATGCAAGGCTACTGGCGGGATGAGAAGCTAACCAGAAAAGTCTTCAGACCTGGCAGCTACCCGGAAGAACGCTGGCTTCAGACCGGAGATATTTTCCGCCAGGATGAAAACGGCCTGCTTTATTATGTTGGTCGCCGGGATCGGCAGATTAAATCTTTCGGGCACAGAATTAACCCGTCTGAAATTGAACGGGTAATTGCTGGCCTCGATGGGCTTATGGAAGTCGCTGCTGTTCCCATTCCGGATGAAATCGGCGGAGAAGTGATCGGAGTTTGCCTAGTGGCGAAGAAAGGGAAGAAAATAACTGAGGATCAAATAAGGCAATTCTGCCGGCAATATCTTGAACCATATAAAATTCCCCGTCGAATCTGGCAGCTTAAGTCTTTACCGAAGACGGCCAACGGCAAGATTGACTATAAGAAGCTTCTGGACTCTCTTAAAAACTCGGAAACCGGTCAGAAAGCTGGTCAAAAAGAGATAGCCGCTATTAATGCCGGTTCTCTCCCTGTTAAAGAGTCTAAAAAGTTTCATTTTAACACTGGGGGCCACTGTCCTGGCGCATCGGGAAAGGGGTAAACCAATGTCAGAAGTTACTGGCGCTAAAGAATTTTCTTATAAACTTCTTAACCTCGACTGCCAGCAGGAGACAGCCCGTCTTACTGCTTTTATCTCTGAAATTCTACCCGGTCGCTTGCACCGGCAGGGAGTGGTGGTTGGCTTATCTGGAGGCATAGATAGCAGCGTCACCGCCGCTCTCTGTGTCAGAGCTCTTGGACCAAAGCGAGTGATCGGTCTGCTCATGCCAGAGAAAGCTTCTCATCAGGATACTCTAAAGTTAAGCCAGCTGGTTGGAGAAACTCTTAAAATCAGGACAATTTTAAGAGAAATTACCCCCATCTTGACTGGACTGAATTTCTACGAAGAAATGACCTCCTGCCTTCAAGAACTCGTCCCTGAATATGCTGAAAACTGGAAATGGAAAATTTCAGCCTCTGAGCTAACCGAAGAGCGCATTTTCACCTTTTTCTGGTTGGTCGTCCAATCGCCTCTGGGAGTAATTATAAAAAGAAGATTGGCGGCCGACACTTTCAGGCGAATAGTTGCTCTGTCCAACTTCAGACAACGAGTAAGAAAAATGCTGGAGTACCATTATGCAGACCGTTTTAATTATGCTGTGGCCGGGACTTCCAATTTACTGGAAATTGACCAGGGTTTTTTCGTCAAGCTGGGAGATGGAACGGGTGATTTCAAACCTCTGGCTCATCTTTATAAAACGCAGGTTTATCAACTGGGGGAGTATCTGGGATTGCCTGAAGCCATCACCAGCCGACAGCCGACAGCCGATATCCATCCGTTGGCTCAGGGGCAGGATGAATTTTTCTTTCTCCTTCCTTATAAAGAAATGGATGCCTGTCTCTATGGCCAGAAAAACGCAATTCCGCCTGAGTCAGTAGCCAGGGCCACCGGTCTGGCTGAAGAAAAGATCAGGCTGGTTTATAAACAGATTGCTCACCGCCGTCTGGCTAATGAGTATTTACGCCTGCCGCCACTTATCATGGAAGAAAAATAAGCCTGACGATTTTACTCGAAGCTGTGCAGGTCAGGACTGTTCAGGCACCTTGTCCTTTACCCTGTCCTTTTTCTGGCTCGATTTTTTCCAGCCATTCCACCCGCCAGAAATAAAAGCAATGCCGATCACACCGACCAAGGCGCGCAGTCCCATGACAGATTAACCCATCCAGCAAAACAATTCCCTTCGGGTGTTTTATCCTGAATTCCCGCTCATCTAGAAAACGTTCAACTGGTATCAGGACTCGCTGAATAGTGTTGCAATATTCAGCCATTTCTGGTAAAAAAACACAACCCTTGTAGCTATGGTCATAGTCAAAGGTAGCTTCTATTTCTTCTAAAGAGCGAACTCTGACCAGATCTCCCGCCTTAAAAACCGGCTTGTCCTTTGAGGCTAGAGGAGCAGTCGATTTGGAAGAAAAAGTCGCTTTCCGGCTAAATATTCTGGATAATTGATAAGCTCTGGTTTTTAATCTGAAAACAAATTTTTCGCCAAAAATATCTTTAAGCAAGCGCCCGAAAAAGATACTTACCCGGTTTTTGACCAGAGGACCTTTCTGATGGGCCACCGTACTGATATTGGTGAGGTCACAACCCAGATAAGCTGCTTGCAGCCGACTATTGAAGCTCCTTCCTGCCCTTTTAATCATGTGTGCCAAGGATAACTTTTCTATATATAATTATAAGCCATATTTAATAAATTAAAAAAATATAACTTGTTACTATCGATATCTTTAAATTTTTTGATATTTTTTTTACCGGCCATTGATAAGTGTTGAAACATTGCTTCCTGGCTGCCAGGAATGTTAAAATCAGCCCTTACTCGTTTTAAAAAGAAGAGGTGTCTTATGATCGATCGAGAAAAAATGAGGAATCCTCTGCTCGATCCTGAAACGTTTGTCGCTGAAAACGCGACGGTTATTGGCCGGGTGGTCCTCAAAAAGGGGGCCAGCGTCTGGTTTAATGCTGTTCTCAGGGCCGATATCGCTGACATTGTCGTCGGTGAATATTCCAATGTTCAGGACAACAGTGTCATTCATGTTGATTATGATGTGCCAGTGATTGTTGGTGATTATGTGACCATCGGTCATGGGGCAATTCTTCATGCCTGTAAGATTGGCAACAATACTCTCGTCGGCATGGGGGCGGTAATTCTGGACCGAGCTATTATCGGTAACAATTGCCTGGTAGCTGCCGGCTCTCTTGTCCCCCCAGGCAAAACTTTCCCTGATGGCAGCTTAATTCTGGGTAGCCCTGCCACTGTTGTTCGAACGCTGACTGAAGCTGAAAAGGAGCATATAATCAAAAATGCTCGAGATTACTATGATCTGTGGCAGGGTTATTATAAAAGCTAACCGGTGGCAAGGCTTAAATTTAAACTTGACAGTAGGTTAACAAATTGTTAAATATAAGGCAGAAAAGATAGGAGGGGAGAATCTCCATGAACGAGCTTTTCTCCGCCCGGCTTAAAAAGCTAAGGGAAGATATGGGGCTGACTCAGGAAGAACTGGGAGCGGCGGTCGGCCTGTCGTCAGAATATATTTCCTTGCTGGAAGCGGGGAAAAGAACGCCTTCCATTATCGCCCTGAGCCGTATTTCACGCTATTTTCAGAAGAATGTTTCTTACTTTCTTGAAGTCCAGACTGATCCATTTGAGATTCTTATGTCCGATGAAAAACTAAGTCCGGCTATTAAGGAAGTTCTGAATGAATTTCATTCCTGCTGTGAAAAATATCTGGGGCTCGAAAAAATGACCGGTCGTCCGGCCAATCCAGGGCCCCTCTACACCGGCAGTCTGTCGCCAGAAAATCTGGCCGAAGAAGAACGAAGAAGAATTGGTCTGGGCAACGAGCCCATTCGGGATATCTTCAGGCTCTGCGAGATTAATGGCTGCCATCTGATCAGAATGGCCCTGCCGGAGGAGTCCAAAATCTCAGGACTGCTGGTTTTTCTGGAAGAAAAGAATGCTGCCTTTGTGTTGATTAATTCAGCTTTGCCCTATGATCAGCAGCTGGTGGCTGCTGCGCATCTTTACGGTCACTATTTAAAGGACCGGAATGAATCGCCGATTATAGATAACCTTGATGTTCTGGTTGATGAATATGTCACCCTTTATTCACCTCGAGAACAATTTGCTCAGGCTTTCGCTTCTAAATTTCTAATTCCCCCATCTAAGGTCAGGGAATTGATTGACAGAGATATCCGAACCAGACGGCTGAGTTATGCCGATGTCCTGTTTTTGAAAAGATATTTCGGTGTCAGTACGGTGGCCATGCTCAGGACATTGCGGCAGATGAATTATTTAAGCCGTTCCCAGTTTGAAGCTTATTTTAAATTTGATCACCAGAAGGAAGAGGGGGCAATTTTCGGCGAGATCTCGCCTGAAGGAGGAGAAAGAGCCGCCGAACGTGGCAGGCTCATTCTGCCTGAGAGATTTTATCTGTTAAAAAAAGAAGCGGAGCTGATTTCCGAAGCAGTTGGAGACGAGCCAGCAGAAAAAGATAAAAATCAGAAGGCAGCAGATATGGGGAAGGACAACAAACAGGAAGAGTCAGGAAAAGCCTGAGTTCCCTTATCCATTCCATCCATCAGTCTCTCTTCTCATCAAAGACAAGAGGCAGTAAATCGGCTGGCTTTAAAAGCAAAGCCCGGGCGCCGCTATCCAGAAGTTCTCTGGCCTCACGGAAACCCCACAGTACGCCAACCGGGGTCAGCCCGGCCGCCAGGGCGGTTTTCATATCTACCGCTGTATCGCCAACATAAAGAACCTCATCAGGTTTGAGGTTTAATTCTTGCAGGACCAGTTTGGCCGCCGTTGGATCCGGTTTAAGCGGTATCCCCGGTTTAGAGCCACGTACCACTTGAAAAGACACCGGCAGAAGTTCTCTAACCATTACTTCGGTAAAAGGATGAGCTTTATTGGATAAAACTGCTAATTTTAAGCCTTTCTGGCTCAATTCGGTCAGCATTTCCGGTATACCAGGATAAGGACGGGAATGATCTCTCCAGACTCTGTCATATTCCTGCCGGAATTCATTGACCAGTGAATCTATCATCTCTTCCTGACCAGCCAGCTCAGGCCTGGCTCTGACTATCAATTCTCTCATCCCATCGCCGACCATTTTTTTGCTTTCTTCAATTGAATACTGATTGAAACCATGCTTCGACATGACAGCATTAAGGGCAGCGGTGATATCCTCAATGGTGTCCAGAAGGGTTCCGTCCAGATCAAAAATTAAGCCCTGGTAATTCATGAGAGGTTATTTTAAAGTGATGACTATCAGGCGTCAATGGCCGGGCCGCTTCTTCCTGGCTTTTTTCTCCGGTTCAATAATTTTAAGGTCAAGAATGCGGTCTAGCCGGAATGTGCGCTCTTCCTGCCTTAAAAAACAATAGGCTCTCAGACCCTCGAAGTTTTTTCCGCCGTACTCCATCCTGCTTAAAGAGAGAGGTTTGACCACTCGCTGGCTCTTGCTATCGTCAGGCTTTAGATAAATCATTTCGAGCCACTGGTTGTTTTTAATGGCTTCTTTGATTCTTTTTCTTTTAACTTCTACTGGCAGTTTTTCTGAAGCCTGTTCATATTGAAATCTGGTTAAAAAGCGGACAACCCGGTAATCCATCAGAATATGCCCTTTTTTAATCGGCTTTTTAAGAACCAGGCCCTCAAAGCTGGTGCAGCGGCTTAAGGCTACATAGACCTGGCCGTGGGCAAATGTTCCTCGCCCGATATCCACGACTACCCGGTCAAAAGTTTTACCCTGGCTCTTGTGAATGGTTACTGCCCAGGACAGGCGCAAGGGATACTGATTAAAAGTCCCAACTACCCGGCTGATTATTTTATTTTTCTTCTGATCTAGTTCGAAATGAAAAATTTCCCACTGGTGGGGTAAGATATCAACCAGCTCGCCTGATGACAACCTGACCATAACGACCTCCGCTCCGGTTTCAGGTTTGATGATTTCTTCTATCCGACCTATCGAGCCATTAACCCAGCGCCCGTAAGGATCATTGGTCAAAAGCATGACCTGAGCGCCTTCTTTGAGGGCCAGGACTTTGGAGGTCGGGAGATAAGCTTCCTCAAATTCACCCTCGATCTCTCCCTGATAATATCTGTTCTTACCGGGCAGGTGAGCGAGTTTTTCCTGATTAATGGCATCGGCTGCTTCATTGGTGCTGGTCAGGGTTACATAAAATTCATCCTCCTCCGGCTGAAAATCGGGCAGGTAGCGGGCATTCAGCCGGGTCAGTTGCTCCTCACTTATAGAACGATTGCGGATGGCATTAAGCAACTCCAGGAAGCCCTGGTCTTTCTGGCGGAAGACTTTATCCAGCTCAACATATTCCAGCCTGAAATTTTTATCATGGAAAACATTAGCCGAGAAAAAATAGGGCGATTCATAATGAAGAGAAAAAACCTTCTCCTCGCGCGGGGTGACCACCGGCGGCAGTTGATAAAGATCGCCGATTAAAATCATCTGCAGACCGCCAAAAGGTACATTTTCATAATCACGGTTGAGCCTCAGAGCCAGATCGACACAGTCCAGGAGGTCAGCCCTGACCATGGAAATCTCATCAATGATTATGGCGTCAAGTGATCTGATCAATTTTTGTTTTGAGGGCTGAAGTCTTTTCACCTTATCAGGGGTAATATCCGGGCGGAAAGAAAAAAAGGAGTGGATGGTCTGCCCTTGAACATTGAGAGCCGCCACGCCGGTTGGAGCCAGCACTACCAGTTTCTTTTTGGTCGTTTGCCTGAAATAATTAAGTAGCGTACTTTTGCCTGTTCCAGCCCGACCGGTAATAAAAAGAGAGCAGTCTGTATTTTCCAGTAGCCTTAAGGTCTTCTCAAACTGCGGTGTAAATTCGAGCTGTGGTGGCGGGCTATCTGGCCTTTGATAACTCATCTTTAACATTTTTGCCTGTTACTGGCTTAAATTCAAGGGAAAGATTAAAGCAATTTTAAAGACAATAAAATAATAGACAGTAAAAAAAGCCAATTTTTCTCAAGCTTCTGCCCGGCGGTCAAACCCATAAATTTTATGAATAATTCTAACAGATTGTTTTTTTTAGCCAGCATTTGCTTTATACTGTGGCCGGGTCTTTTTAGCTCAGTTTTAAATCGGTTAAAAGGAGAAATCGATGGAACTGAATTTAAGCCGTGAGCAATATGAAAAACTTTTAGAACTGGTTTATTTAGGTAACTGGCTGATCAATGCCTATCGGACTGATGATTATCTTGAAGACTATGCCGAGATCGTTTCGCTCATTTTCTCCCAAGCAGAAAAAGCCGGACTGGAAGGTAAAGCAGTTAAAGACCAGCTAGCGGACAGGTATTTGCCTTCGTTTGATTTTGAGGAAAGCCTGTCTGATTACATCAGTGAATATGACAGTTGTTGCTTCTGGGAGGAATTGCTTAACCGGCTGGCAGAAAGAGAAGCTATGAAAGAGTTTGGCAACCTGCCCCTGGATAAAATCGATCTTGATGAATTTCTGGAGAAAAAGAATAAATTTTTGAGAATTTATGAACGGGAAGTCGAAGAAAACGGCCTTAAAAACTTTGATCTGATAAAAAAATCCTGACCGCCAGATCCTAGAGCTGGGTAGCATCGCGGACACAGCGAAAGCCAACCGTGGCACAGCGGTCAAGAGCGGGAGCCAGAAGCAAGAGCATTTGTTGCCGGTTTAGAGGCAATGGTCCGCTTTTCGGATACCAGACACTTGATTCGGGTGAATAGTAGCTACCACCTTTTATGATGACAAAATTATAAGCGCCGTTATCATAGACATCCGAGGTCAGCTGCCAGACATTGCCGACGAGGTCTTCAACTCCGAAGGGGCTGGCTCCTGATGGATGAGCGGTCACGCTTTCTGTTTTCCCTCGTTTGTTATTGCAGCGAGCGGGGTCAAAATCGTTTCCCCAGGGATAGATCCTCCCATCCGGTCCTTGAGCAGCGTACTGCCATTCGGTTTCAGTCGGCAACCGTTTCCCGGCCCAGATAGCATAAGCTTCAGCGTCTTTTAAACTGACCCAGACCACCGGGTGATTTTTCTGGTCGGCGGGTGGACGACCATTTGACCAGTGCTTTAAAAAATTGGTCGGATCAGCCGGCCGGTAACCTGAGTCCTTGAGAAATTCAGCAAATTGGGCATTTGTTACTGGATAGCGGTCGATAAAAAATCTTCTAATCTTCACCAGCTCGGCTGTCGAGCGGTCGGGATAAGGAATGATGGGATTTGGATCATCAGGGTCAGGTTCAGTCTTGAAAAGATATTCTCCGGCTGGGATTTCAACCATTTGAGCCGGCGGCCGGGAGGCTGGCTCGGTCATCTTAACCTGGCTTATCAAGCGGGGTAGAGCAGGCGGTAAGTTGAGGACTCTTTCATCCAGCAGCTCTCCTCCGGACTCGAAAAGCTGAATGACTAACTTATTTCCTTGCCTGCCAAATTTTTCCCACAGACCAAACTCGGTCTCAACTGAAGGCAGAATAAGCGGCTTCGAGTCATAATCGGGATTCCCGGCGGTCAGCACGAGGCGGCCACCGGCTGGTTTTTCGTTCAATTTAATAATTATCCTGTCTTCTATTCTCCTGGCCTCTATTAATTCGGGAAAGATAGCCAGGCATTCCAGGCTGCCTTCCATTCTGGTTTCCAGTTCGTGACGGGCGAAAGCCTCAATTTCCACCGGCAGGTAGGGGAGGTCCTTAAATTTTTCCGGTCTGATTTCTTCCTGCCGCCAGAGGCTAACGGCATGAAACCCTGGTTTGTCTTTTATTGGAATCAGTGCTCCCTTATAACCTTCAGGCTTCAAGCTGAAAATCGTAAAAATAATTTTCCCGGCGGTCGGCCAGCAGTTAACTGAAATTCCATCCTCAAGAGAAGGATACAGGGGAATCCAGTCATGACTCAAGAAAGCCGAGTTGTTTTCGCGAAGAATTTTAAGAGTCCGCCCCAGATGTCTTAAATCGTCTTCCAGAGTTTCAGGCCTGGCCGGGCGCATGGTGTTTATTTCTGTTCCATAGCCGTTAAAAAAAGCCACTGAGGCTTCCCGCCTGAACCTTCCTTCGCCGGGCTGGATAACCCGGAAAATGGCAAAATCGGGCTTTATAAATTTATTTAAATTAAGCAGCGGCGGAAGATAAAGAGCGTCGTGAACCCGGCCGGCTACTACTCCTGGCATATTTTTTGGAATGGCCATTCCCTCTGGATACAAGATGATACCAGGCTTAACCCGGTCGGCCATAGCCTGAAATTCGCGGCTGGATTCCCCACGGGTATCAAGAATCACTCCATCAGCCTGGATTTCTCGCAGAAGATTTTCCATAGCCTGGAGATGTCCTTCGTGACGGGTGCCTTCATCCCATGGATTGTAAGCTAGAAAGTACTTTTTCCCATTTTGATGGGCATAAGCTACCTGACGCCGGAGTTCGGCCAGTCCACCGGGGAGATCTCTGTAAAGATCGAATTGATTTCTCTCATCCAGGCCGAGCCTCGGCCAGGTCGGCCAGAGAGCGTAAATATCAATTTTCCCCACCAATTTATCCCAGGCCGAAAGATGCTGATAAAAGTTGGATTTTTGCTCTGCCCAATCATAATAGGTATGGTCCCAGGCAAATTGAAGAAGCATTAAATAGGTTTTTCTTATCCACTGCAGGTCTGGGCGTTCAAAAAGGGTGTTATCGAATGGCCTGAGATCGTAAAGATATCGCTCCTGAAACATCATTTTGAGTCCTGCCAGCCAGGGCTCGGGAGGAAAAAGAAGATCTGAAGCCAGCCCCGGGGGAAGCGAGGGGGCAGTCTGCACATCAAAATAAAGTTCATAATCTACTGTTCCACCCGGCTCCAGAGTAGCTGCCCACCGACTGAATTCAGCTCTTTCCCGGCCGATTCGGCGGGCCAGCCCGGTCAGGAAAAGTCCAGGGCTTATTTCAAGATGACAAAAACCAAGATGCCAGGCATTATCGGGTAAAAGCACACCAACCGGTGTTTTTCCTGGCCGATATAGAAGAGTCCGGCTAAGATAATGCGGCCAGCTGTCGGGCAGCCCGGCGGTTATATAAACTCTGTCAGTTCCCTGCCCGGCAGGAACCAGGTTTTCCAGTTTAACTTTTTCACCGGTTATGTTTTTTAATCGAAGAACAATTGTCAATCCTGGATATAGAGAAGTTTTCCCGGTCAGGGTGCCTTTAATGGTCTGATTAATATCAAACTCCAGCAGGTTATTTCCCGGTCTGTCTGCGGTTAAAATTATGGATAACCGGCCGGTTACTGGCTGAAATTGACTGGAAGAAACCAGCTTATCATTAATGAGGAGACTGAAAAGGGGTGGGGGAGAGGGCAACTGGACCCAACTGTTATCAGTTAACCCGATTTTATTCAGGACTAAGCCGGTCGTCTCTGATAGTTTTAATTCGAATGAGTCCAGACTGGCAATAGCCATAGAATTGTCCTGGCCCATCAGGGGGAAAGCAGTCAGCCAGGCTGAGAAAGAAAGAAAAAAGCAGAGGAATAATGGCTTTTGTTTTATAAAATTTTTAAGACGCATCGCCCTTCCCTTTCCAATCCAGTCTAGTCCAGGATTTTTCTTGAGACCATCTAATTTTCATTCTTATTAAAGACTAAAGCAATAAAATCTTAAAAATCTTAGCCTTCAGTCGGAAATATCGACCAATATGGTAAAATGAAAATCTGATAGCGGTGAACAACCCTGGCCGGCCAGGGAGCAGGTCAGGGCTTTTGTCTGCCTAAGGAGGTAGTGATGATAAATTTCGGGCTGCCTGAAGAAGTAAAAACCGATGTTTTGTATGATGTTATCATTCTGGGAGCAGGGTCGGCCGGGCTGACGGCTGCTATTTATGCCTCACGGTCGTTGCTTAAAACGCTGGTTATTGACCCGGCACCGGCTGGTGGGCTGGCTTTGACAACTGAGCTTATTGAGAATTACCCGGGTTTCCCCGATGGAATTCCTGGCCCACAGTTGATGGCTGCTTTTCGGCGCCAGGCCGAAAAGTTTAAGGCAGAAATAATTGAGATCACACCGGTCAACGCCGTCAGGCTTGCCGGTGAGGAAAAAGAAGTGGTGACTGACCGCGGAACATTCAGATCAAAAACGATTATAATTGCCACCGGCAGACGATACAAAGAGATCGGGATCAAAGGTGAAAATGAGTATAAGGGAAAGGGAGTATCGTACTGTGCTACCTGTGATGCCCCTTTGTTCCGTGGGAAGGATGTGGCTGTGGTCGCCAGCGGCAGCTCAGGAATTCAGGAAGGCCTTCGTCTTCTGAAGTTTGTCAATTCGGTAATCCTGATTGGATTTCCGCCGCAGCAGGCAGCCGAGCCCTATCTTCTGGAAAAGATAAAAGATCAAAAAAATATCACCTTGCTTTTACACCACCGGTTGCTGGAAATATATGGGGAGCGGTCTGTCAAAGGGGTTAAGATCGAAGACCTGGAAACCGGAGAAGTCAGAGATATCAGGGTTGATGGCGTCTTTATTTTTGCCAGCTTAACTCCAAATTCTGAGCTGTTTGACGGGATTGAAAAAGACCGCCATGGTTTTATTCTGGCTGAGGAGAGAACCCTTAAAACCAACCTGCCCGGCGTCTATGTAGCTGGTGATGTCAGGTCAAAAAATTTAAGGCAGATTGCCACCGCCGTCGGAGATGGCGCTCTGGCTGCTCATGGGGTCAAACTATATCTTCATCAGCTGGAAAGAGAAAAACACAGGTAATAATTAAGCCTGACTGGTTTTCTTCTGGCGGTGGAGCCAGAAGGTGATATTTTTATGGCGGTCAATGACCACCTGGCCGCCGATCGGGACAGCCATCATATCTCCGGGGACATTATGTCCAAAGTTAGACACGGAAAGAATAGGCAGAGGATTCTCTCTCTCCTTTCTTTTTTCAATGATATCACCCAGATAATTCGTGATGAAACGCAGATTTTCTTTCTGGACAGCATGGTAGTTGCCATTTTTGCCGTAGCTGGCCAGCGAGCCTATGACCAGTCCCTTTATTTCCTTAAAGACTTTATGGCGGCGGAGAGCAGCCAGCAGGCGGTGGAGATCTTCGACATCGATCTGAATATCCTCAAAGAAGAGAATATGTCTTTTCCAGTTGAAGGCCGGAGGCTCTTTTCTGTTTAAGAAATTGACGAAGGTGGATAAATTGCCGCCCAGGGGAATCCCGGTTAATCTTCTTCTGGGTGGTTCAGTCAGCCAGGCCCTTCCGTGATATTGAATTGGTCGATCGAAAAACAGGTCTTCTATTTTTTTTAAGTTTCCCTGTCCAAGACGAAGGGTTGGGAAGTAAACGGCAGGAATACGGGAATTGTAATAAATTTCGTTCAAAAGAAAAGTAAAATCAGAAAAACCGATAAGCAATGGTTTTCTTTCCCTCAGTATACGGTAGTCTTTTTTGTCGATTTTAAACAGAATGTCTTCAGCTCCAGTGCCCCCGGTTACCGAGATAATCAGGTCTGATTTTCTGATAGCTTCTTTGAAGTTTTCAGCCCGGTCTTCGAGGGGAGCGGTGACGTGGTCAATCAGTTCGTCGCTGGAAAAAAGGTAAGGGCTAACATCAATTTCAACCTGACCGAGAATAGTGGTCAGGCGGCGGATAGTCTGTTTGACCAGGCTTTTCTCAGATCTGGGCAGACAGGTAGAGGGAGCAATTAAGCTGACTCTTTTTATTTGAACCCCGGTCATCTCGAGCAGTATCCATCAAAAGATTAAGTTAGTTTTATAAGACTAACAGAAAAAGCCGCCTTTAGCAAGGAAGACAGCCTGTCGGCCAGCAACCTATAGGTTTAAAAGATTGGCTAAGTTGCAGATAATAAATTAATTAGGCCGGTTGAAAAGATTTGAGAATCTCCCCGAGTTGCGATTCCCTTATTTTCCTTAAAGCCCGCAGTTCAATCTGTCTGATTCTTTCCCTGGTCAGATGAAAATGCTGGCCGATCTCTGATAGAGTATATTCATGCCCGTCTTTCAGGCCATAACGCCTGATAATGATTTCCTTTTCCCTCTCGGATAGACTTTCAATGGCCTGGTTCAGGTTTTCCCTTAAACTGGCTCTGATATAAGATTCGATTGGGTTAGCTGTGCGGCTGTCTTCGATAAAATCAGCCAGAACAGAATCACCCTGATCATTAACCGGTGTTTCCAGTGATACTTCTTCCTGAGAAAGACCGATCAGGTCAACAATCTGCTCCTCACTGAGACTCATCTGGCTGGCCAGCTCTTTTTCCGTCGGCTCCTGGCCTTCGTTTTGAAAATGCTTCTGGGCAACCTTTTTCATCCGCTGGATGGTCTCTACCAGGTGAACTGGCATGCGGACGGTTCTGGCCTGATCGGCGATAGCTCTGGTAATGGACTGGCGGATCCACCAGGTAGCGTAAGTGGAGAATTTATGTCCGCGGTGATAGTCAAATTTTTCGGCTGCCCTGATCAAACCGAGATTCCCTTCCTGAATAAGATCCAGAAGGCTCAGTCCATGATTCTGAAATTTTTTGGCGATAGAAACGACCAATCTCAAATTAGCGGTCACCAGCTGATTGAGAGCTTCGCGCCTGAGCCAGGCAGCCCGGTCAATTTGCTCTTCAATTCTTTGCCATTTAAGCTGTTCGGCCGCTGGAGAGGTGCTGGCTTTATCTTTTAAATTCTGTTTAATCCTGTCCACCAGCTCATATTTTTTGTCCCAGCGCAGGTCCAGTTTTAAGGCTTGCCGCCTGATTTTTACGGCCAGTCTGGCCCGGGTGACTTGAGTCTTCTTATTAGCCGGCAAAGATTTAAGCTGGAGAGCCAGTTTTCTGATTGAGGCCAGTCTGACCAGTGCCTGCTGAGCTGCCCGGTTGAGGCTGGTCGGACTGTAGTCATTTTCGGGCAGGTTAAACCAGCGGCCAACCTCCTGCGGGTTATTTTTTATCTCCTGGTAAAGAAATTCGACCTCATCCAGACTTAAATCAGTCTTCAGTAAAGCCGTGATCAGGGCCATTTCTGCTCTTTCTATTTTCCTGGCCAATTCAACTTCATTTTCCTTCGACAGGAGCGAAATCTGACCCATGTCCTGAAGATAGACTTTAACCAGATCAGAGGCAGAGCCTTTTTCTGGCCGGTCTTCAGCTGGCCTCCCGGCTGACTCAGTGGCGGGTGGGAAGGCCTGGAAAATGCTCAGCTCCTCCAGACCAGGCTGCTCGGCTTCAGTGCCATCTGGCCAGTTCTGTCTCTTGATCAGTTTTAGTTCTGTATTAATTTCAGGTTCAATCATTTTGTTCTCCTTATATCCTATTAATCCTATAGGATTACTATAAATATAAGCAATTCCCGGGAAAAATCAAGTAGTTTTTAAAGTGAGATTAAAACTGGGGTCAGAGTTCTGTTCCTGGTTCCTGTTTTCTAACTTGATCAGGTACCCTGACGCAGTTCAGCCGTTACCTGGTGAGCCTGCCTTAAAGGCTCGGGCAGGCGAAATGGTCCGAGACAGGCTTTGATTATTTTCAAACTGTCTTCGAGATCGATCAGATGGCCAGGCGAAATAAAAAGTGGCTTAACACCTGTCCTGCTTCGGAAGCAATAGCCGACAGTTTCGCTTCTTAACTCGATCGGGCTGAGGCAGCCTTTTTCCCGGCCAGGTTCCTGGTAGTTCCCAACCAGGTGAGATTTAGCGCAACCGACCGAGGGCAGGCCGGCAATAATCCCTACAAAAGTGGCGAGACCCATTTTTTTGGGATGTGCAATTCCCTGACCATCAAGCAGAATAAGATCCGGTCGCGGCGACAGCCTGGATAGACCGCGGAGAATAGCTGGTCCTTCTCTGAAAGACAGATAGCCTGGACGATAGGGAAACGAAATTGGTTGTCGGACAATTTGGGTCTCGAGGAGTTTCAGGTCAGGGAAAGTAAAAAGAAGAATAGCAGCCAGAACCTCCTGCTGGCTGAAAGTAGCATCAGCGGCTGCCAGTAAGGAAGGCTTTTTCTGAAGGGGTTGAATCTTCAGCTGGCTGAGGAGTTCCTCCTGAATATGTCTGGCTCCGGCCAGATCCACCGGGTATAAAATTTTATTGAGGTCCATCTTGTCTTCAGACGGTGGCTATTATAACCTTCTAGTCTTCAGATGTTAACCATGGCCAATTATCTCTGGCTGTTGACTGTTATCAGTCTTCTGCCGGCTTGATTGAGCCCGATTGAGCGATCGATTGGCACTCCGGCCAGGGAGGAAAAGGTGATTGTTTCTTTTGACGTTGATGGTGTTCTGGTGGAAGTCAGCCAGACCTATCACCGGGCTCTGGCTGAGACAGTTGACAAATTTTTAGATCAACCGGTTTCTCAAAAGGAGATTCTTAACCTGAAGGCTGCCTTGAAGTTAAATAATGACTGGGATGCAACCGTGGCCAGCCTGGCTTACTATCAGAGCAGGTTAGCTTTAGATGAGTTTCTTGAGCTGGCTTTACCCGGTCCGCCTGACTATCGGAAATTTTATCATCTGGCCCGGCAACTGGAGATCAAATTGCCGGAATATCAAGAAGTAAAGGCGGTCTTTGAAAATATATATCACCGCTACCAGACGCAGGAAGAGCTGAGAGTTGGCCATCAAATTCTAGCTGAGATAAGAAAAATGGCCGGAATTATGGCCGTTATCACTGGCCGGACGCGAGAAGATTTAGATCTGACTTTTGAACGGCATAAGCTCCATCGCTATTTTGATTATTTTATAACTGAAGATGACCTGCCGGCGGTTGACGCCCGCAAACCAGCCCCTTATCCACTAAGGTATCTTTTAGCTCAAACCGGGTTCCAGTCTCCCGTTTGCCATATTGGTGATACCGAAGCTGACCGCTCGATGGTGGAAAATTTTGAAAAGGAAGAAAACAAGAAAGTCGTCTTTATTCTGTTTGAACATCAATTTAACCAGCAGGTGCTAGCTGATTTCAGGGTCAGCCAGGCCGAAGAGCTATTAACTGTTCTGGGGAAGATAGTTCAAGAAGCTCAGGGATGAAAGGCTGGAGGAAAGCCATGGAATTTCTGGCCCCAGAGATGGCTGGTGGACCGCTGAAACATTTTTGCCCTGATTTTAGATAAGCCGGTTGGCCGTATTGACAGCCTCAAAATTTATTGATTATAATCGATTTGCTGGCTGGAGAGGGATCCTCCTTAGCCCCGCTTCCTTTTCCTTTGAAACCTTGGCTCCTCACCAGCCAGCCTTTTTTTTTATCTATGAGCTTTAAGTATAGTACTCCGCACCTGGAGTTTTGCTCTCAACAACCGATTGGAAAGGGAAAGGCTGGCCAGGCGGTGCCTTAACCATTGATAGAAAATGGCTAGCTCAGCTATTTGGTTAGAAGTTTTTTAGAGAGGTGGGTACTGAGTTTCAGAACAAAGATCTGTGTTTTCCTCGCGGTGCTCCTACCCTGGCCTCGGCCTCTATCTTCATCAGCTCCGTTAATAATCACTCCAGCCTCGCCTTCACCGGATCATGCCCGGTTAAAAATCCTGTTAGCAATCTTTCCAGTAATGCCTTATAATCTCTTCGAGCCATCGTATGTAAACTCCTCCTTTCTTGAGATTAACTTCTTTAAAAGGAGATTCTACGATGGCTCACTCCTTTAACGCAATTTACAAACTATCTTATACACTAGTTGGAGACCCCAGAAAATAAAAGCCCGGAAGAAAAACATACTGCCTGGAGCTTTCCAAATAAAATTCCACAGGTGCCATGAGGATTTATGAATAATTTATTGCCATAATTCATTTAAAAGATAGGAGGGATAAAACAGAAAAAATTTGAGGTCCCAGGGGATTCAGATTCCATCCGGCCCTGTTTTCCGGCAGCCGGGATGTCAGAGTTAAGAACCCAGCAGCGAATGGGGAATCAAATAAAGCACCAGAGTCAGCAGAGAAGCAGCCAGGACCCAGCTCCTTTTTGGTTCTGTTTTTCGTCCGCTGAGCAGGGCAGCCAGCCAGCCAATCATAATAATCAGAGTTTTGGTGTCGGTCAGGTCTTTGCCCAGCGGGAAGCCAGTCCAGAAGTAGCCAAAGGCCATTTTCTGGATAATCGGCCCCAAAATGAAACCACCGAGGAAAATCATCGCTGCGGCCCACTTAGCATAGCGACCTGTTTTTTCGGCCGGATTAAGGGCAGCCAGACCAGCTCTCATCGAAAATAGCATGCCCAGGAACATGACCAGAATATGGGCCAGAAGAACCGGCGTGGAGACCTGGCCCTTAAACCTGATGACGACCGGTCTATCACCGGTCAGAGAAACTTCCTGGCTGTTCCTGACCAGATGAACAAAATATTCTATCCTGCCGGCTGGAGGCTGTTTGGGCAGAAAACCCTTGAGCTGCTGGCCATCAGCCTGCATGGCCAGGATATTCCAGGGCTTATCGCCACCAGGCCGCCTGAATCGCAGATATCCCTGAACCTGACCGATCAGGCTGTCTGGCAAATTAACCCCCACCGGACAATCAGCTTGATTTTCAGCACTTCTGGGCAATTTATAGCTGATCTTTTCGCCCAAAAAACTTACCTGGCCTTTAACCGGGTAGGTGGGACCGGTCAGCCGTTGATAAACAGCCAGACCAATAGTCAGGAGAATGGCCAGAAACCAGAAAAGGCCTGATCTCTTATGATGGCTGCTGTTTTTCGTTTCTTCTTTCATCGGTAGTTTTAGCTTTCTGTTTCGAGCCAGGTTTAAAAATTAACCAGAGTCCGATGAGGATAAAGAGAGATGGCCAGATATAGCGTTCGATTCTTTCTATTTTGATCAAGATCATGAAAATACCGAGCAGAATCAGGAATAGGGCTGAGCCTGATTTTCTGAATCCACGGGCAAGGTAAATCAAGAGGCCAATAAGGATAAAAATAGCTGGCCAGTAATTAACCAGCGTCTGGCCAAAGTTAATAACTTCCAGTTCTTCCAGTAAAAAGAGGGTTCCGACAATAATCAAAAGCAGGCCCCAGAACAGGCGTCTTTCACGGGCCCGGTTTATCGGCTTATTTTCCTTCTGGCTTTGCTCCATAGCCACCTCAGCTATTACATAAACATAAATCAGGATTTTTTACTACTAATTTTTAAGGGAGGCTGTTCCTCCACCCTCTATCAATCAGCAGTTAATATCAGGAATGGCTTCTGATAGAAATTTTTGTAGAGTGGCCGCAGCCGCTCCCGATCATAATATTTGTCAAGGTCAATTCGCTTCTTGTAACTGGTTACGATCTCCAGCGGGATATGATCATATTCGCCGTTGCGCAGGCAGACCATTCTGCCCATTTTATTCTCCATGACCAGATCCAGGGCCAGGTTGCCATAGGCCATAGGCACAATGGAATCAATGGCGTCGGGATCCCCACAGCGGACGAGATAACCGAGTTTCTGATTGATAACATTAATTCTGCGTCCGTTATTATATTTTGGAGATAATTCTCTCAGCATGGAAGAGACCCGATCACCAATGCCGCCGAGTTTCTTATGGCCATACATATCGGTTTCCTGGCTCTCAAAGATCATATCTTCACCTTCAAAGGCGGCCCCCTCCGAAACCAGCACCACCGAATAACGGCTCGGATTGGAGCGGCGATCTTCGCTCAGCAGTTCGCACAGCTTCTCCACATTAAATTTATATTCGGGAATGACACAGCGATCGGCAGCGCCGGCCATGGTGGGTAACAGAGCTGTATAGCCAGCATAGCGGCCAAAAACCTCGATGACCAGAAAGCGTTCATGCGAGCCGGCTGTGGTCCGCAGAGCATGAGTCAGGCTGATCGTTCTGGTGATACAGGTCGAATAACCAATACAGTAATCAGTTCCCGGGACATCATTATCCATCGTTTTAGGGATGGCCAGGATTTTCACCCCCAGCTGATGGAGGTAAACAGCATAACTCAAGGTATCGTCGCCGCCGATTGGAATCAGATATTCTATACCCAGAAAATCAAGGTTCTTCAAAACTTCTTCGGTCAGGTCGTTGACCTTCTGATTGTATTTGTCGCGCAGATGGACGGGCACATTGACATCGGGGACGCTGCTGGGTCTGGTGCGGGAGGTGTGAAGGAAAGTTCCACCGGTTCGGCCGACCCGATCGACTATTTCTTCAGTTAGCTCGGTATAATATTCCTGGTTATCAGCCTCTTTATCGCGGGTCATTTCGATCAAACCGGCCCAGCCGCGGCGAATACCGATGACCCGATAACCTTCTTTGATCGCCCTGATGGTAATCGCCCTGATGGCCGGATTTAAACCGGGGACATCACCTCCCCCGGTGAGGATGCCGATAACTCCCTTTTTATTTTTCAAATTGGCCATTGTTTATTCTCCTTTTTTATTGCCTCTGGTTTGCCAGCCTCAAATTTTTGTTAGATAGATTAGCACCCCGCTGATTAAAGTCAAGGTTCAAATCTTCAAGCTCTACCTCTTCTGAAATTATAAATTAACAAAACCACCTTAGCAATATGAGCTGGAGGCAGATGATCGGCAGGCGGCCCAGCGGTGAGACTTAGTTTATCATCAGTAGATAGCCAGAAGGGCACCCAGAAAGGCCATAATAACGGCCAGAATTCTTGTCCTGGTCACCTTTTCCTTGAGGAAGATGGCGGCCAGCACAAAAACAAAAATGGTACTCAGCTGGCTCAGGGCAGCGGTAATTGAAGCAAAAGCATACTTAATTCCACCAATCCAGAAAAGAAGCGATAAATAAGTCCCCAGAAAAGAGGCTGGAGCCAGATTTTTCCAGTTATTTAGTTTAAGCAGCGGAGTAAACATATATCTGAATTTTGGGACCAAAGGCAGGAGAAGCAAAGGCGCAGTCCCTCCGGCCAGTCTAAGGCCAGTTGCCCAGAGGACGGGAACATCACTGAGGATCGGCTTGATTATAATGACAGCCACTGCTACCAGGGCCATAGCTGTTGTCCCCATGACAATGCCCAGAATAAGATTTCGGCGAGAAACAGGCCCATCCTGGCCCTGGCCGTCGGCTTGATTTCTGGCGATGATGACCACGGCCAGAGCAATTAGAGTGACTCCAACCAGTTGATGCCAGTTGAGGCGCTCGCCCAGAAAAATAAACGACAGGATGATAACAAAGGGAGTATAAACGCTGTCGACAATAGCGGTCAGACTGGCGCCAATGAGCTTCAGCGTCCAGAGAAAAAAAGTATCAGAAAGGGCAATGCCCAGAAACCCGCTGAGGAAAAGCAACCACGTCGTTCGGGCTGAGACAGCTGGCCAGAGGCTGGCTCCAGTGACGAGGCTGGTCAGAACAATCAGGACCAGAGCCAGAAGGTTTTTGCCCAGATTAAGACCGATCGGATGAACAGTCAGGCTGCTTTTTCTGAAGAGAATAACAGCCACTGCCCAGACGATGGCCGAAGCTAAAGCTAACCATTCGCCAGAGTATTGAATTGCGTTCATTTTTTATTTTACTGACCGGGCCGGCTATCAGATTAATAGCCAGCCAGTTAGACCTTGAATAAAGGTTTATAGCAGATAACCATCCAGCCGTCAAACCACACCTGATTTATTTCAGGTTGAATTAAGGGCTGCATTTGAAGTATCCTGTCCCTTGAAAAATATTTTTTGGAGGAATAAATGAATAAAAAACTAAAACAGTTGTTGCTGGTGTCTGTAGTTGTTTTTTCCCTCTTCTGGTCATTTAGCTGTCAGGGCCAAAAACAAGAAGCACCTGAAGCTGCGGTTCAAAAAACAGTTCTTCAGATTGGCGAGCAGGAAGTCCAGACTCTGGATGAAGCTATTTACAAGACCAGAGAATTTAACGGGCGCAAAAGGGAATATTTATCGATCGATTTTTCCACCATCAATCACCCAGCGGCTGTTTCTGATTTTCAGCAGGTCTTTCATCTGCCACCGGTCAAACAATACCGCACCGGCACCTGCTGGTGTTTTGCCACCACTTCTTTTCTGGAATCTGAGCTCAAAAGGCTGGGCCGGGGTGAAATCAAACTGTCAGAGATGTATACCGTTTACTGGCAGTATGTGGAAAAGGCCCGCCGTTTTATCCGGGAAAAAGGAGACTCTTTCCTGGGAGAAGGCTCAGAATCAAATGCCGTGACGGCTATGATGAAGCAGTATGGAGCAGTTCCGGCCAGTGCTTATACCGGACTTTTGCCAGGACAGACCGAACATGATCATTCCAAACTGTTTCAAGAAATCAGGAATTATCTCGATTTCTGCAAGAAAAACGAATACTGGGACGAAGAAAAAGCCGTAGCCTATGTCAAGCTTATCCTTAATAAATATCTGGGCGAACCACCGGCCACCATCGAGGTTAATGGCCAGAAGATGACTCCTAAAGAATACCTTGATAAAGTTTTGCAGCTCCCGCTGGATGATTATGTTTGTTTTATGTCCTTTAAATATCAGCCTTTTTATACAAAGGGCGAGTATAAAGCACCTGATAACTGGTGGCATAGCCAGGACTATTTTAATGTTCCGCTGGATGAGTATTACCAGGCTATAGTCAATTCTCTCCAAAAAGGTTACTCAGTAGTTTTCGGCGGTGATGTTTCTGAGCCAGCAATTAGCGGTGAGGAAGGACTGGCCATCGTGCCGACTTTCGATATTCTACCTGCTCTGATCAATCAGGACAGCCGTGAATTCAGATTCTATAATCAGACTTCAACCGATGACCATGCCATTCATGCTGTTGGTCTGTCCCAGCTTGATGACCACACCTGGTTTTTAATTAAAGATTCCGGCGGCGGCGCCCACCGCGGACCTTTTAAGGGCTATGAGATGTTTAGAGATGATTTTGTCAAACTGAAAATGCTGGTCTTTATGGTCCATAAAGACGCGGTGTCTGATTTGCTGGCTAAATTTGAAACTAAAGCTAAATAAATTGAAAAGATTTTGATTTTCAAGCTGGCTAAATTTAAGAAAGTATAGTTAACCCGGGGCTTGCTCGGAGAGAGTAAGCCCCTTTTATTTCAGGCGGTCAACACCAACTGGCTAAAGGATGTTCTGCCTGGTGGTCAGGAGAGAAGATGAAAAACTCAGGATTTAAACTTAAGAATTTAACCTATTTAAAATGGTTCATGGCCTCCGGCCTGGGCTTGATTTTACTGATTTCTTTAACTGCCGGTGCTGTTTTTGACCAGAAAAAGCCTCTGACCCGGCCAAAGCCCGTTAGTCTGGAATTTGATTCCTGTACGAGCATCATGGTCGGGCGGTTGGCTTCGGCTGACGGTTCAACCATGACTTCCCATTCCTGTGACAGCAACACTGACCGCACCTGGATTAACATTGTTCCCCATCAGAAGCACCAGCCAGGAGAGAAGGCAGAAATTTATTTTGAACCAAAAAGGCTCGAAAGCTTTGATGATCCTGACCGCGTACCTGTCGGCGAGATTCCTCAGGTGGCCGAAACCTATGCCTATTTCAACGCTGCTTATCCTTTTATGAATGAATGGCAGCTGGCGGCCGGGGAAACTACCATTGGTGGAAGACGCGAGCTGAAAAGTGATGAAGGTTTGCTCGACGCACCGGAACTTTTACGGCTGATGCTGGAACGGGCCCGAACAGCCAGAGAAGCGATTAAAATAGCTGACGAGCTCACCAGGAAATATGGCTATAATGATTGGGGCGAAAGCCTGACCCTGGCAGATCCGGAAGAGGTCTGGTTATTTGAAATTTATGGCCCGGGTAAAGGTCGGAAGGGGGCCGTCTGGGCCGCGCAGAGAATACCGGATGGTGAGGTTGGCGTTTCTGCCAATGCCAGCCGCATCAGGCAGATTGATTTAAAGAATAAAGATTATTTTCTGGCTTCAGCCAACGTCTTAAGTCTGGCTAAAGAATTTGGCTGGTGGAAAGAAGAAAGTGGCCAACCTTTTGAATTCTGCTATGCCTACGCCCCGGAATCAAGATACAGTCTCTATTGCCGACGGAGGGAATGGCGCGTCTTAAGCCTGCTGGCTCCTTCTCTTCAGCTCGACCCCAATGCCGAAAATTATCCCTTCTCGGTTAAGCCGGAAAAGAAAGTAACCGTTAAAGATGTGCTGGCTATTTTCCGCGATACTTATGAAGGCACGGAATTTGATCTGACCTTGAGTTTAATTGCGGTCAATAGAAAGAATCAGGTTATAAAGAGTCCTGTGGCCAATCCCTTTATGAATGCCGACTGGCGGGAAATTTTGCGGTTAAAGAGGGAAAGAACCATCTGTTCACCGACTGCTACTTATCTTCAGATCACTCAATCCAGAAAATGGCTGCCGCCGGCCATCGGCGGGATAGTCTGGCTCGGCTATGATAATCCGGCCACCACACCCCATTTACCTTTTTATGCTGGAATAAAGCACATGCCTCCTTCCTATGAAATTGATGGCCGCCGAGCTTATCGCCTTGATTGTGCCTGGTGGGCTTTTCGAACAGTCAGCAAGCTTGTTACCTTCCGTTATCAGGAAATGAAAGAAGAAGCCGCGCGTGTCTGGCGGCAACTCGAGGACAAAGCTTTCGATGAGCAGGCGGCGATCGAAGCTGAAGCGCTGAAGCTCTATAAAGAAAATCCTGAAAAAGCTAAAGATTTCCTGACCAATTACTGCCAGCAGCAGGCCGAGCAGGCAGTGGCTGATTACTGGAAACTGGCCGGCGAGCTGTGGGTGAAATATTCTGCCAATTTTTAAAAGTAAAAAAGGTTTAAAAAAGCATAAGAAATAGAAGCGCCAGGAAAACTGGCCCGGAATCTTGCTGGCCGGTCTGAATTTCTTTAAACTTAAAGGGTCTAAAGAAGGAATAGCCTGATGAGTAATAAACAACTTTTAACCTCCTTGAACCGGGCTGAGCTCGAAGCCCATCTCCGCCAGATCGGACAACCCTCATATCGAGCCGGGCAGATTTTCAGGTGGCTTTATCAGGCAGGCAAAAGCCAGGCGGCTGAATTTACTGATTTACCACTAGAGTTGAGGCAGCAACTTGAGGCTGATTTTATAATTAACCCGCTCCAGCTCAAGGAGAAAGCAAGCTCTAAGGACGGAACAATCAAATATCTTTTTGAGCTTCAGGACGGCAATTTTATTGAAACCGTCATGATTCCGGCCGGAAAGCGTCAGACTTTTTGCCTTTCCACGCAGGTTGGCTGCAAATTCCACTGTGCCTTTTGTGCCAGCGGGCTCCATGGCTTCAAGCGAAATCTGGAGGCCGGGGAAATTATCTCGCAGGTTTTAAACCTCAAATATAACTATGGTCATCAACCGACCAACCTCGTCCTGATGGGCATGGGCGAACCACTGGATAATCTGGACAATGTTCTCAAGGCGATCAGAATTCTCAACGACCAGAATGGGCTGGCCCTGGGGGCGAGAAGAATAACTGTTTCTACCGTTGGCCTGATACCGGCTTTAAAAAAGTTAATGGATTTTGAGCTGCAGATTAATCTTTCTCTTTCGATTCACAGCGCAATTGACGAGAAAAGAACGCAGTTGATGCCGGTTAACAAAAAATATCCGCTGGAAGAGTTAATTGAAGCGGCTGAAGATTATTTAAAAGCGGGCGGTCGGCAGCTTACGCTGGAGTATATTGTCATTGGCGGTTTTAATGATTCACTTTACGATGCTGAAGCCCTGGCGGCTGTTTCGCGCCGGCTTAAAGCCAAGGTAAATCTTATTGCCTACAGTCCGGTCGCGGGCTTTAAATGGCAGCCACCGGCGAAAGAAGATATCGATCGATTTAAGATGTGGCTGGAGGAAAGAAAAGTGCGGGTAACCATCAGGCAGTCAAAAGGGATAGACATTGCTGCCGCCTGCGGCCAGCTGGCTGGAAAATTTCAATAAGCAGTCAAAAAAGTAACAAAAAGTGAAGTGGCCAGAATCAGTTGGCCCGTTCAAGCCGGGTTAAGACTTCGAGATGTGGCGTGCGGGGGAAAAAGTCAAAAGCTCGTATAGCTTGAAGCTCATATTCTGGACGCAGCCGGTTTAAATCACGGGCCAGGGTGGCCGGATCACAGGAAAGATAAAAGACTGAGCGCAGAGGAATCTTTTTTAGAGTGGCAATAAGCTCCGGCTCAAGACCTTTACGTGGAGGATCAACAATCGCTGATTCGGGCTGGAAAGCCGTTATTTCATTCAGTCTCTGCTCGACGCGCCCGGCGACGAGCTTGATATTGGTGGTCTGGTTCAGTCTAAGATTTTCCTTAAAATAAAAGATATTGGCTGGCTCTGATTCCACCGCCAGGACCTCTGAAGCCAGAGTGGAAAGGAAAAAGCTGAAGGTGCCGACTCCGGCATATAAATCGAGAAGGCGAGCCGGTTTATTTGCTTTAAGCCAGGTTTTAAGTTCATCGACCACTTGCAGTAACTGCGGCGGATTGACCTGAAAAAAGCATTCCGGGCCATAGCGCAGCCTGACTTTTTCGAATTTTTCTTCAAGATAGAGCTGGCCGTAGATAGAAATCGGTCTGGCCGCTGGGTGGTGAGGAAGGAGACCAGCGATACCGGTCAGGCCGGGCTGGTTACTTAAGTGGGGCAGCCACCTGCCAGTCGCTTCGGTTAAACCCTGTTTGTTTTCACTATAAAGGATGGCGAGAAGTGCGCCGGCCGAAAAACTCTGGCGGATTTCAATCTGGCTGATGGCAGGAAGGGGAGAAGTCTTGATTAATTCTTGAAACGCAGAGAGAAGGGAATTTACTTCGCCACTGACCAGAGCGCAATTTTCAACCGGCAGAAGGTCAGTTGGAGAACCAGGTTCATGGTAAGCCAGAAAGGGCTGCGGGCCGTTCCAGACGACGGTCAGCTTGATTTTGTTTCGGTAGCCATAGATTTGAGGTGAGGAGACGAGGTCAGGCGATTTACCGGCCCCCTGATGGTAGGGAATCTTAAAACGGCTGAGGATTTCAGCTAGCTGCCCGGATTTGATTTTAGTTTCAAGCTCGTAGGTCATAATCTGATAGGGAGAACAGGCCCGGTAATGGGAGCAGTGTGGTTTGATCCGGTCGGGCACCGGTTCAAGGATCTCGACAGTTTTCCCCTCGAGGAAATTTTTTCTTTCGGCCAGAATTTTAACACTGACCAGTTCACCAGGTAGGCCTTCATCCGTAAAAACAACCTGCCCCTGCTGAAGGCCAAGCGACCGGCCAGGATAGACTATTTTTTCTATTCTGAGTTCCATGAGTTTTCTATTTTATATTAGCAGAAGGGACAAAGCTAATGATTGCGTTCGGCACGAAAGAGATTTTCTTCTGGCTAAGAGAGATAAAAGAATAAATAACTCAAGAATAAGCGAATAGAAAAATAGAAAAGCCCGAGGCCATAGTGGGTATCCGTCCTTCCGCCTGGCCACTGCCCACCGTATCAATTGACCTGGTTTCGATCAAGTCTGAGCGGTAGAGGTTTTTCCTTCTATCAGGCGGCGAGTTTCCTCAGACAACGGGCAGGCAGGGCCAAAATCGCCTGGAGAAGGTCAAAAATCGCCTTAACGGTTATACCCAGCAGGCGAAAGGGCAGTGTTAGAAGCCAGACCAGCGGATACAGGATCAATGCCGCTAAAGCCAGCGGCCAGCATAGCACAAATAAAATCAGCCAGAGTAAGAATTTGATCATGCTTATTTCATCCTTCTTTATTCAGTATAAACGAAAAGCCAGGTCAAATAGTTCACTCTTTTTAATCTTTTGCTTATGACGGCACACTTCGAAATCAAGCTAAACCCCTACTTTTCTGTGGGAAAGGGAGAACCCCGGCTTATCTATGATTTTCTTTTATGAAAAGTGTATGGAAAGTGGCTGTTGTCTGGATTCCAGGGGACATTGCCATCAAAAACCAGCACGCTTTCCAGTCAAAGCTGGCCAGATCTTCAGGGCTGCCGGGTGCTACTCTGGCCGCAAAAGCTGGTGAAGGGGCAATAGCGGCAACTGTCTTCAGCCTTGAATCTGGCTGAAAAAGGCTGGCTGCTATCAACAATTTCCAGGAGCAATTTATCAATGACTTGCTTTATTCTTTCGAATTTTTCCTGCCGCGCTGACTTCTCTTCATCTGATTCTGCTAAGGGGAAAATGTTCTCCCCCTGGCTACTTTGCCTTTTTCCTTTTCTCCCTCTAAGCGGCGAATATTCAATCTTTTCGTTAAGATGGTTTATGCCCAGAATGATGACCGCTGAATAAATATCTTCAGGTGGCAAATTATATTCGGCTGAAGCCAGAAGCTGATAAAAAGGCAACTGCAGACTTTTAATAGCCTGCGGCCAGCTGGTTCGATCTTCAATCTCAAGCTTATCAATATTAATTACCTGATTCCTTTCGCTGGCTGAAGTTTTATAATCAAGAAGGCAAAGATATTCGCCACGCTTTTCTATCCGATCAATCTTTCCTTTGAGATGAAAGGTACCAGGGCCGAGATCGTAATCGCGTTTTAGATCTTTTTCGAGCTCCAGCAGAATTGGATTCTGGCCAGCAGCCCGAAGTTTCTGGACGACTTTTTGCTGATAATTAAGAAGAAATTCCTCTAAATGCTGTTCTATTTGCTTTTTCATTAAAAAGAAACTGCCGGAAAGCGGTGAGGGATAACGCCGTTGGCTGAATTCCCTGTCAATTAGCTTTTTTAATCTGGCGGTATCGGCTTCTTCCAACGCCCTCTGTTTCTTCAGGTCAGGCCAGAAATACTGCCTTAAAATAGCATGGACTAATGTGCCAATTTCATCTTTTTCTAAGGATTCGGTCAGCTCTTCTTTTTCGCTCAGCCCGAGAACATGAGTATAGAAAAATTCGACCGGGCACTTTAAATAAGTATTCAGGCTGGAGGCGCTAAAGGTCATATTGTTAAGATAGCTCAGGATTTTTTTTGTTTTGCGGATTTCAGGTGGGCTTGGTGCCTGCAGGGCCAGACGGTAGATGACTTTCTTAACATATTTATTTTCGTCTATTTCTTTTTCTTCCTTTTGCTTTTCCCAGATGGCCTTTTCCACATACCGACTTTTCTGCTTTTCATCATTTTCGATAAAGAAATAATGAATTTTCTTTGCCCCGGCTACTAACAGGCTGAGGTAATATTCAATTCTCTTTTCCAGACTCTCGTAATCAGGCAGAGCAAGAGCTTTTCTTAAAGGTGCGGGCAGAAGAGAGTCAACTTTGCCTGTCCCGGGTAAAACATCATCATTCACATCAAGAAGATAAACCTCATCAAACTGGAGGCAGCGCGTTTCCCAGAAACCAAGGACCTGGAGGCCACGAAGCGGTGTGCCTGGAAAGCGGACCCGGGCCTCAGAAAGCAAACGCCGGAATAGCTGAAAATAACCTGAACGCCGGCTGAATTTCTGTTTGGTCAGGAGCTGGCTCTGGAGAATTTCCAGTTGCTGGTAAAAAGCCCGGGCATAAGGCTCAAATAAAACATGAAGAGGAGCGGTGCTTTCTTCTGAAATAAAATCCAGGAGACAGATTAATTTGGCGGCGAAATCATTGATATTTTCCAGATTCAGGAAAGGAATAATAGTCTTCTGGTGTATCGAACGAAGATGCTCAATAAATTCAGAGCTTCGAGGGTAGGCGGGATTTTCACCGGCATATTTTTCCAGGCTGTCCTTGAGATCCGGATCAGCCGCCATCTCCTCCAGCGACCAGAAAAGCCGGCCTTTTTTCTGGTTAAAATTACTCTCCATAAGATGAAAGAGGATCCTGGTGTGTTCGGCTGTTCTGGGTGACGCCGGGAAATAGATATTTTTGGTATAAGGATGAAGCACAAAATTGAGGTAATCGGGGACATAGAGCCTGAATCTTTCCTCCGGTGGCAGAGCCAAATTTTCGCCTGAGATATCTTCTTCGGCTGTTTCCAGCAGCTTAAAAAGGGAATCAAAGAAATTAAAAAGCGGTGTTCTGGTCAGGGGATAACCGACAGAAATGTTGTAAGCGTTCTCTGGCAGCCGGGCCAGAGTCTGTTCAACTACCGGAATTAAAGTTTCAACTGCCGGAAGAACAATAACCTGTTTTTCATTGAGCTCTGCGGGTCTCGAAATCTTATTTTCAAGAAGATTATTCAGATGAAACAGCTGACCATGACCGTCGGGGCTCTGGCAGAATTCAAGCTCAGGCGCAGGCACAGAACTTTCCTCCCAGGTACTTTCTTCCGCTTCATCAATTTCTTCTATCTCCGAGCGGTCAACTCTGATTCTTTTCATCATTTCTTCCCAGCCGGTCCCTTTGAGTACGAAGAATCTGGTTTTTTCCGCCTCGAGCACTTTATTGAGCAATTCAAATTCGGCCGCAGTCAGAAGATAAAAACCAGCCAGGATAACTTCTTCCAGTGAAGTAAACCAGTCTGGATGAAATTTGGCCAGAACCTTTTCCAGCCGGCTGGCCCGGGTCGAAAAGCGGTGCTGCTCCACCTCCCAATAGAAATTTTCGTAGAAATAGGACATTTTTTGCAGTCTGGTCCTGGTTTTCTCCGGAATTTTTTCACCGGCCAGCTCATCTATGGCCAGAAACTTATCCATGGTGATCAGGCCCATTTTGAGTTCTTCGAGGGTCTGAAAAATCTTGTTGCCGACGGGGAAAAACTCATCAAAAGTCAGCTTCGATTTTTTCTGCCCGGAAAAAGAGTGCTCCGGGCTGGCCTCGTTTAAATCATACAAAAGACTGACTGCCTCCACTGTCTCCAGAAGCGGTTCCTCTCTCCTCAGAAACTGGCTGTAGAGAAAATCAATAAAATCATCCAGAGAATAGATGGTAGGCGGCAGAAAACTGTGTCCGATCTTTTCGCCGAGTGCTTTGCGCAGGTAGTGACCTGGCCTTTGCTCAGGGAAGACGACGAAGATACGGCTAAAGTCAGTCAGGGAAGCGGATAAATGGCTGGCTATAAGGTTAATGAGATTTACTCCAGCCGGAACAATAGTTACTTTCAAAGAACTTCCTCCAGCTCACCTGAATCAATATAAAGTAGCCAGCCGCTGACCTTTCTGTTTGGGTATATTTCTTCTAGCATGGCCTTATAGTTTTTTACCTGCTGGGCGTGGCTTTTTTTAACCGTCTCGCCGGAGAATTGACCTGTTTTAAAATCAATGATGGAGATGACATCCGGGTCGAGGAGCAGGCGGTCAGTACGGTATAGTTCACCACTTTTGTTGACCATTTCCGCTTCTGTCTTGACCTTGCGGCCCGGTCGCTGTCTGAAAAATTCAGCCACTTCCGGCCTCTTTAAAAATTCGAGGAGTGATTTTATGGCCTCTTCCTTTTCTTCTGGCTGATATTTTCGGAAGGCCTGATCGCAGGTGATCTTTTCCAGTTGTTCCTCGATGTCTTCTTCCAGAAAATCAACCTTCTCGAGGATGGCATGAATCAGCTCACCACGCCTTTCCTGACGGTAATGAGGAAGATTTTTTACCAGACGAAATCTGTCTTGAGCTGCACCGACAAAATTGAGAGGCGGATTTGGTATCGCTATCCTGCCGGGAGCGCCACCGGCTCCTGGTCTGGATTTTCTGGCTGGCTTCTCTTCAGCCGATTGAAATTTTTTTTCTAGCGGGAAACCCAGCGCTTCCAGAAAGTCAAAAGGGAACCCCCTTTTTTGGCCCCGCTGGCCAAGTATATAAAGCTCTTCCCTGGCTCTGGTCAGGGCAACATAAAAAGTGTTCAGCCGATTGGCCAGTTCCTTGCTCGAGGTTTCCTCGTAGATAGAATGCAGCTCTTCGTCGTCGGCAGTCATATCTTTCGAAAGCTTAAGTACTTTTACCCTGGCCGGCCCCTCGCCGCTATCTTCTTCCTTCAGGAAAAAAGGAATAGACGGTGGTTGTTCGGTGTAAAGGAGCAAAATGACCACCGGCGATTCCAGCCCTTTGGCTTTATGGATGGTCATAATCCTGACCGCTTTAATGCTTTCCGGAACATCAACTGTCCAGACTGAATTATCTTCTGTTTCTTCCCCGGAAAATCGAATAAAATCACGCAGATTGCTTCCGCCTTCTCCTTCAAACTTTTTTATTACTTCCAGAAGCTTAATCAGAGCCGATTGCTCATCACCGGTGAGGTCGGGATTGAAAACAGAAAAAGTGTGGTAAATTTCGCTGACCAGATCATAAAGAGGTAAATAGCCAACCGTCCTGTAAAGAGACTCAAAATATGATTCCCAGAGATCCTGATATTTTTGCTTGAAATAGGTGTAAAGAGGATAATCTTTTTTGACGCCTCTGAGTCTGGTCTCCAGAATGAATTCGGCCAGCTCTCCTCTTTCTGGTTGCGACTGGCCGTCGGTCCGCAGCTTGTTTTGAAAAAGGTTGCCCAGAAGAAAGGTGGAGAAGTTCAAATTATCAAGTGGAAAATCAAGAAACTGCAGCAGGGCCAGAATTTCCTTGATTAGCGGCCGCTGTCTGATATCGAGTGCCGAAAAGGTAACAAAAGGGATCTCTTTCTCATTTAACCAGGAGGCGGCCCTGGCTACCGTCTCGTTTTTGTAGGCTAAAATGGTTATATCTGAAAAATCATAGCCACGGTTCAGAAGTTCAGGGATCAGCTCCTGAACTCTTTTTTTGAGGGCTGAGTCTTCCTGCTCAATTTCTTCTTCTGTTTCCGTGCCGGCGCTGAAATCTTCCCCGTTCTTGCTATCTTTGTCTTGTTCATCCTTATTTTTTGATTTCCGGGGTGGCTGGAAAAACTCCATTTCCACATAGCCAGGGAAAATTTCACTGCTGCTTTGTGTTTTATCGTCAACTCCCTGACATTCGAAGTCGTCCAGCCCGCTGCTCCTGGCGGCTTCTTTCCAGGCTTCTATCTTTTCAGCCTTTTTCGTAGTATCCTGACCGACGCCCAGCTCTCTAATACCTCGTGGAAAAATGCTCGAGACAAAATCAAGAATAGCCCGCCGGCTGCGGCGATTGGTGGCTAGAGGCTTGACACAAACATTTACTGAATAGAATTTTTCATCACCTTTTTTCAGGCCAACCATGATCTGGTAATCCGCTTCCCGGAAGCCATAAATCGCCTGTTTGGTGTCGCCGACGATGAATAAACTTCCTCCCTGGGAGAGGGCATTATCGATAAGCGGCACCAGATTCTTCCATTGAATAGGTGAGGTATCCTGAAACTCGTCAATCAGAAAATGGTAAATCTGGCCGCCCAAGCAGAGATAAATATCAGGCACAACACCGGTATAAAGATAAGCAGCCAGGTGGCGATTGACATCGTCGAGAAAAATCAAGCCATTTTCTTTTTTGATAAAGTCAAGCTGTTCGAGAAGACGGTTATAAACCTGAAGGTGAGGTTGAAAATAAGAGGCGGCATAGAGCCTTTTATATTTTTTTAGTTTTTCTTTAAAATCATCCAGGTACTTAATTGTTTCCTCATAAATCTTCAAAAGCTCCGGCGGTTCAGATAGTTTTGGTTGTTTAACCGGGTCGGTTTTAAAAGAGCAATTAAACCAGTCCCTTATATTATCTGCGTCCAGACATCGCCAGACGGCCGAGCGGGTAGCTCTTTCCAGAGGTGTATTGATCAAAAGCTGGCGCAATTTTTGTAGAGAGTGATGCCAGTCACTTTCTGCCTTCTTGAGCTCCAGTTCGAACTCCTCTGGCCTTTTTATTTCAGGCTGACGGTACAGAGCCTCCAGCTTTCGGTAGAACTGAGTAAAGGTCTCGAGTATTTCATCAGCCGGGTTCCAGAGGAAGGCTTTATCACTGCCTTTCATTTCTTTAAGCCTATCCGTAATCCTGAGCAGTAGCTTTCCATCTTCTGCTTCGGCGGTAATATTTCTTAGATAACGGTAAAAAGCGTAATTGATGACCGGCGAAGTATTGAGAGTAATACTAAAATCAGGACTGAAGCCCATTTCTATAGCTGAGGCCTTAAAAACATCGGTCATGAAGCTGTCAATGGTGGTGACCTGAAAATCGCTGTAGTGGTCAAAGAGATATTGCAGCTTTTCTTCGGCCCGGCCCGGAAAAGCCTCTTCGGGCAGGCTGACCAGCTCTTTAATGTCCTTCAGCCGGGCGGTGTCCTGACCGAAGTGGGTGGCTTTCAGCCAGCTAATGATTCTGTCTTTCATCTCATTGGCGGCGTTATGAGTGAAGGTGATAGCCAGAATCTGATTGAGCTGGTTATTCCTGATTTTATCAGAGAGGAGGAATTGAGCAAATCTTAAGGTCAGGGCATGAGTTTTACCGGTACCGGCGGAAGCATCGAGTAAGATAAACTCTGGTCTGGAGACCTCAGTATCTTTTGGTAGAATTAACTCCCCGCTCATAAGATTAGGATATTAACAGAAAGACGAGCAGAAATAAAATTATTATCACCAGGCTCAAAACTAGAAAACCTGCCCGGCTAACTTGATGGTGGCGAAAGCAGAAATGAAAGTAAAAATAGCAAAGGCCATCAATAAAGAACCCAGGATAATAAGTAATTTTTTAAAGGTTTTTTCTTGAAATTTAGCTTGGTGATGGGAGACCAACCTGACCAGGAAGAAATACCAGAGAAGAGCACCCAGGCCACAGGAAAAGGCAAACAAAATAGCTGGCCAGAAAACATTTTTGAGCAGCCCATGGGCGGTCACTGCCCCGGCTACGCCGATCCAGAAGGCATAAAGGGATGGATTGGAAACATACAGCAAAACCACTCCGAGCAGCGGCCGGGCCGTTTTGGTAACCGGTCCGTTTTTTTCGGTGTTAAGCTTAAAACTCCTGGCATCATGAAATAGCTTCAGACCGAGAAAAAGCAGAATGGCCGCCGCTGCTACCTTCAGCCAGTGAGTATAACCGGATAGATTTATGGAAATGTGGAAAAAACCAAAAAGAGAAACAAGACAGAAAGTCATATCAAGCAAAGCTGTAAAGAGACCGGCTATCATTCCATGGAAAAAATCTCTTTTAAGCGTCTGGGAAATTATGTAGATATTTACGGGACCAACCGGGACCGCCGCAAAAAATCCAATCAAAAAGCCTATCAAGATAAACATTAAAATTTCCAGGATTAAAATATAAAAAATAAAAATACCCTAAAACAGGGCCTTTGGCAAGGCAAAACCTGCTTTCAGGGTCAACTCTGATTGACTGGAAAAAGTGAGGCTCTGGCCAGGTTGCTTCTATAAAGACGATGATTACATCTTCGGAATAGTCGTTTCTGTTGAATCTTCTTCCAGATCGCTTTCAATTCCAAGCAGCTTGGCAATTCCCTGATAGACCATCTTCAATGATTTCTTCTGCTCCTGCAGCTGAGCCAGAGTCTGCCTGACCCGCTGCAATTCTCTTTCAACTTCGGCGTCAATAGCTGCGAGCTGGCCGCGCACATCTTCCAGAGTCTTCTTATAAAGGTCTTCTTGTTCTTTTGAGATGCCCATCTCTTTGACTCCTTACTTTGCTCCGGTTTATTTATTTAAACCGAAACCAATGGTAATTGGTTTCCAAACCTTTACTTTAACACCATCCTTTTCTGCTGGCAAGAACTTCCATTTCTTAATGGCTGAAATAGCCTCTTTTTCCAGAGCTACAGAGCCTTTAATCCCCCGGACAACAACCGCCTCCAGCACATCGCCATTTTCTGAGATCAGGGCATTGACGACAATATTTCCCTTGACGCCTGCCCGTCGGTCAACTTCGGGATAGACGGGATCTACACTTCTGATCAATTTAGGTTCGACATCAACCATGGAGAGAGGAACGATCTCACCTGGCCTGGCTTTCTGCACGGTTATATTAACTGGCTGTTCTTCCTGTTTAGTCTGAGCGGACGCCGGAAGTGTCTCCATCTGCTCCACTTTAATCTCTTCGATTTGACCGGTAGCGGCGGTGGCCGACTGTTCCTGAGCAGAGAGGGTCTGTCCGCTCTCTATATTGACTTCAATCTTTGGCGTTTCTTGAGGAATTATAGGGGCAACTGCTGCCGCCGAGGGTTGATTTCTGGGCTGAGTTTTACCAGCCTGACTGTCTTTGATATTCTGGCCGCCAGTTGTTCCCTGACTTTTTTCTGTCCGGTTCTGCTGGTTACGGTAGGCAGCCATCTGTTTTTCAATCTCTTTGTTTATATCTTCTTCTCTTGGCTGGTTTTCTGTGACAGCGGTTGTTGTCGGCTGGTTGGTTTCGGTGGCCTGCAGGGCAGCTGTCTGATTAACCGGCTGGGGCGAAAAGTCAGGAGACTTTTTCCTGCCCAGAGTCAGAAAGGCAATCAGACTGATGACGGCCAGAGAAGCAGCGGCCAGACCGATATATTTAGTGGATGACTTCTTACCGGTCTTTTTCTCTTCACTGCTGGCGGTATAAGCCTTGAAAGGATTGACCGTCGGTGCCATTGGCTTCGGGTTTTCTTCAAAATCAAAGGGCGAGGTGGAAGAACTTCTCTCCGGTTCTAATTTTGGACCAATTTTTGGTTCGGACTGGGGTGGTTGACCGAGTCCAGCTGGTTTTGTTTCCCTGTCGACGGGCTTTTTGGCGGTCGGACTGATAGCCGGTGTCTGACCGACGGCTGGCTGTGGTTTTTTGACTTCACCCCCGGCTACCTGCCTGCCGGGTTCTGCTTTTTTGACTGGATTGGCAGCCGGTCGCTCATGGCTGGTTTCTGGTTGTGGTTTTTCACCAGGGGTTGAAATCAGATCCTTGAGCTTTGATTTTAAAATTAGATCTATTTCGTCATCCTGGGAAGGTGCCGGTGGAGTTTTCCTGATTTCCTCTCTCTTGGGTGTCCTGCCGGTCGGCTGGTTAGTTTCTGCTGTCTGGCCAGGGGTGTAAGCTGAGGCCAGAGCTTGTTTAAGTAATTCATCAAGGTCTTCTTCTTCCTTTTTAGTCTGGTGCTTTTTTACCTCTGGTTTGCCGATCAGCTCATAGACCTTAGTCAGCAGAGCTTCAAGATTTAATGGCTTTTCAAAAAAGGCCGAAGCTCCCAGGCTTCTTAAAGCTTCTGTCTTATAGACAGCGTCTTTGTAAATGCCGGTAACAATAATCACGGGTGCTTTCTTGGTTGGATGAGAGGTAATGCGTGAACAGAGTTCAAAACCATGAAATTTCGGCAGCATAGCTTCCATGATGACCAGATCCGGCTGAAATTCTGAAAATTTTTCAAAGCCAGCCAGTCCATCGGTGGCCGTCTGAACTTCATAGCCTTCATCCCCCAGAGCCCGGCTGAGGAACTTCAAGAACTCGTTATCAAAGTCTATGAGCAAAATTTTGTTCTTTGCCATGGTCTTACCCTCTTTCAAAAATTAACCCCAAAACTGGGATTTCGGCCAATGCACCATATATATCTCACTTCAATTACTCATCTTCAATCACCCTTAGAGGTGATTATCCAGATGAAATTCCCCCTGTCTCGAAAGCTACTTTTCTTTCAAGCTAAGATGAGTCTCTATTATATAAAAACGTCTGGAATCTCACCATGGGAATTGCCCCTGATATACTATATAAGGATTAAACATTTTTCCCACTATTCATCCCGGCCCTGGAAGAGAATCTGTAAAATTTCCAGTTCATCTGGCTCAAACCAGATCAGCTGGCATTTATAACATTTGTGGACAGGAAAAACATAATAATAATTAAAAGGCTTGACAGTCAGCTGCAGACCGCACTGCGGGCAGAGCAACGGTTTCTTTTCTGGGAAAAGGGAGGCTCTCTTCCCTGGATTGAGCAGAGCTTCCTTATAATGGCTGGCTTTTGCTTTAAGGCCCGGTGAGAAATCATATTCCTGACGGGACAGAATTTTTTCCATGTCTTCTATCCTGACCAGGCGGCCGGAACAAAGAGGGCAGGTTTTAGTCTGAACTCCTTCATAAAAAGACTCTTGAAGTGGCGTCTGGCAAACAGGGCAGAGATGGGCTAAAATCGGGTCAACGGGTTGATCTTTCCCCTGGCGATAAAGGGCAAATCTAATCTGAGGAAATTCATGGGCTCGACCTTCCCTGTTTTCTTTGAGGTTTCTGACCCTGACCGCCGGACTGAAAGCAGGCTGGGAAATCAAGGCGCCCAGAGTAAAAGGCCCACCCCATTGCCCTGAGGCCAGTCTTATTTCCCAGACCGCAGCTTTATGGAGTTCATTCTCAGCCTGTTCCTTCAATTTCCGGATAGCTTTTTCTTTTTCAGGACTATCAATTTCAGAAGAAGACTTGATGACCAGACGGCTGTCCTGTCTTAGCTTCTCCTGTTCTCTGACCGTATTTTTTGTTTCTTCGACAGTTTGGTGAGTCATACTGGCCAGCAGCTTTAACCTCTTTTCCAGCGGTGGATGAGTATTGAATAACCGGCCCCAGCTGTTGCCAGCAATCTCTTTTGAGTCAGGGGGGACCAGAAAAAGAGGTGTTAGCAAAGTTGAGTCACCCAGATAAGAATTGGCCAGCCAGGCCTTATAAATAATCCGGGCCAGGGCGGCTGGATCCCGGCTCAATTCAACGGCGGTGGCATCAGCCAGCAGCTCTCGATTCTGCGAAACCAGCATGGTAAAAAATTTGATCATTAGAAAGGAAATAGAGTTGACCACATAGGCTAACGGAGCTGAAGCCGTTTTTTGAGTTGAGCGGAAAAGCTGAAAGCCAGGTTGGTAGTCTGGCTCCTTTTCCAGGGAATCCAGGAAGTTTTCATAAAAAGCTGTCAGAGAACAAATTAGAGTCAAAAGAAAAGTGTCACCTTTCTGGATATGAGCAGCCTCATGGGCGACCACTGCCTGCAGTTCATCCCGGCTGGCTTCAGCCAGCAGTCCTTCTGTTACGGCTATGGCTGGAACATTATCGCGGTCATAAAGCGATAGCGAATTGACGTTGACCGAAGGGATAACGTAAGTTTTAAGACGAGGAAGGCCGGAAGAAATTTTCATTTCCTCAGCCACATTCATAAAACTCAGATGATACCGGTCAGCAGGATCAGGAGGATAAGCCCGGAGATTGCTCAAAATATAGCTGGCTCCAGCCCTTCGGGCCTGGAGAAAGTTAATGACGGTGACTGCGCCTGAGAGCAGAATCGCCAGGGTTGCATATAAAGATAAATGCGGAGCGGAAAAAGGATTCAAGCCGGGCAGAAAAACCTGTATCCCCAGAAGAACGACAGCCAGTAGCAGGCCAAAGGCGACCAGATAAAAGATAAAAAGCAGAATAAACAGAAAGCCAGAAATAGCCTTTTGCTTCTTTTGCAGCTCCCAGTAAGAGATGGGCAGATTTGATTTAACCATAACTCAACCTGGCTTGAATTTTACAACTTAATTCCGGGAGAAAAAAGAAATAAATTAATAAAAAGACACTGGCCGCTTAAAAGAGTCAGGCTTATCTGTTGACAGCCGGCATGGTCTCTTCTGGGTACCTAAGTCCTCTGGTTGCTCCGATCGGAGCCACCTCATTAATTCTCTTTAAATCCTGTTCAGTTAAAACTACTTTCAGGGCACCCAGGTTTTCTTCCAGGTAGGAACGGCGCTTTGTTCCGACAATAGGCACGATATCCTGTCCCTGGTGGAGCAGCCAGGCCAGGGCTAACTGCGAAAGAGTACAGCCTTTCTCGGCGGCAATTTTTTCCAGTCCCTGGATAATTTTTAAATTCTCTTTTAAATTTTCTTCCTTAAATCTGGGATTAAAACGGCGCCAGTCATTTGGGGCGAGGTCTTCTACCGTCTTTATTTTCCCGGTTAAAAAACCACGTCCCAGAGGGCTATAAGCAACGAAGCCAATCTGTAGCTCACGAACAGCAGGCAGAATTTCCGGCTCGATGTCTCTTGTCCAGATAGAATATTCTGTCTGCAAAGCTGTAATGGGGTGAACGGCATTTGCCCGGCGAATCGTGGCCGCTGAAGCCTCGGATAAACCCAGATATCTGACCTTGCCTTCCTCGACCAGCCTGACCATCGCGCCGACCGTTTCTTCAATTGGCGTGTTGGGGTCAACCCGGTGCTGATAATATAAATCGATGTAATCAATATCAAGCCTTTTCAGGCTGGCTTCGCAAGCCTGCCGCACATATTCCGGGCGGCCATTAATCCCCAGATAGCTACCGTCCTGGCCGCGGACATTGCCAAATTTGGTGGCGATGATGACCTGGTCTCTTTTCCCTTTAATCGCCCGGCCAACCAGCCTTTCATTGTGGCCAACGCCATACATATCGGCTGTATCCAGAAAGTTGATGCCCAGCTCAATCGCCCGGTGAATGGTAGCAATTGATTCTTCATCATTGAGCTGCCCATAAAATTCTGACATACCCATGCAGCCCAGTCCCAGGGCTGAGACTTTTAAATCACTTTTACCCAGTTGTCTGTATTCCATCGTTTTATTCTCCCCGAAAAATTTTATTTTATTCCTTAGTTTTTTGCCCTCAAATATTGAGCTGGCCAGTCAATTTCAGACTTTAACCTTTTAGCAGCTTCGAGCGGCCAGTAAGGATGACGCAGCAGTTCTCTACCCAGTAGAATAATATCAGCCTGCCCGCTCCGGATCACGGTTTCGGCTTGCTCGGGTGAAGTAATAAAGCCGACTCCACCCGTCAGAATTTTCACTTCTTTTTTTATTCGCTCTGAGAAAGATAGTTGATAGCCAGGCCCGGCTGGGATTTTAGCGTCGGGAACGTTGCCACCGGAGGAGCAATCAATTAAATCTACACCAGCCTCTTTGAGCCCCCTCGCCAGGTAGATGGATTGCTCAATGTCCCAGCCGTTTTCTACCCAATCGGTTGAGGATAACCTGACCAGAAGAGGCATATTGTCCGGAATATTGTCCCTGATCGTTTTAGCTATCTCCAGTGCCAGGCGACATCTATTCTCCAGGTTGCCTCCGTAGCTATCAGTTCTCTTGTTGGAAATAGGAGAAAGGAATTGATGGACAAGAAAGCCATGAGCCTGGTGAATTTCGATAAGCTCAAAACCGGCTTTAACAGCCCTGATTGCAGCTTCACTGAATTTTCTTTTAATAAGTTCAATGTCCTCAAGTGACATTTCAATCGGGGTAGGGAAGTGGCGATCAAAAGGAATGGCGGAGGGAGCGATGACCGGCCAGGCTCCATCTTCAGGGCTGAGTGGCCCCTCCCCCTTCCAGGGTGCATAAGTCGACGCCTTGCGGCCAGCATGGGCTAACTGAATCCCGGGAACAGCCTTCTGAGCTTTAATAAAATCTGTCACTCTTTTGAAGGCCGGGATAAAATCATCAGACCAGAGGCCCAAGTCATCGGGCGAAATCCGGCCTTCAGGTGAAACAGCTGTAGCTTCCATAATCAGGCAGGCTGCCCCACCCACCGCCCGGCTGCCATAATGAACTAAATGCCAGTCAGTCGGCCGGCCGTCTCTGGCTGAGTATTGACACATCGGGGAAACGAAAATTCTATTCTTAAATTCCAGCCCTCGAATTTTTATTGGGGAAAACAATTGACTCATAACTATTATCCTCCTCTAATGTTTATATCGCTCTATTTCTTTGCTTTATTTCCGCTGTTGCTTCAAGATTTCCTATTAATTATATCATTAATGTATTCTTTTATAACGCAACCGTTATGGTTGGTAACCTTCTTATTTTCTTTATTTTCTGTTTTACTTTTTTCCCTTCTTCTGGCATGATAGAAAACTCATTACAGGGAAAGGAGAAGACCAGCATGATAAAGAGAAATTTTCGGTGTTTTGGCCTCCGGTTGTTTCTGGTGAGTCTATTGAGCTGGCCTGTCCTTGCTCTGGCTCAGGAGAGGGCCGGGAGCGGCGGGGGACAGGGCCGTCAGGCGGCGCCAACGTTTCTTCAGTTTTTAATGAGACCTAAGTTCCTGACCATGCTCATCATTGCCGCCCTGGTTCTAATTTTGCTCCTCTCCAGAAAAATGAATGACCGGCTGAAAGTGCTGATTTTGCTGGTTTCAACTTTCCTCTATGGGGTTTCAGCCAATTTAGGGATTAAGTTGTTTTCCGGTTTTTCCATGCATCCCTCTCCGGTCTGCACCGTAACCAAGTCAATCCTTTATGGCTTTGGCCGGCCGATGATGGTCTTTCTGGCTGTGATTCTATTTCTGACCTTAATCGGGCCAAAATTATTTTGCGGCTGGGTCTGCCCGGTCGGGGCGATTCAGGAGCTGATCTCCATGCTGGCCGATAAATTGAAAATAAAAAGACACAAGCTCAATTTCCGGCTGACTCAGACGGTCAGGATCCTGATTTTTCTGGCCTTTATTTTTCTGAGCTGGACGGCCGTTATCCACACCGTTTCTAACGGCCGGGTGGTGCCGCTGTCGCTTTATGATTATATCAATGCCTTTCATGGCTATGAATGGAGCTGGGCAGCTGCTTTGATTGACAATCTCATCAACTTTTTGCCGCTTATTTTAACTATTATCTTTGCTTTTTTTACCTATCGGCCTTTCTGTTATTTAATCTGTCCGGTTGGCCTGATGACCAACGTCGTTGAACAGATCGCTTTTTTCCGGGTGACTAAAAAGAAAGATGACTGCACCGACTGTCAGGCCTGTGTGATTAAAGCTCCCTGCCCGGCGGTAGCCGAGATTGTTAAGGACTCAGTTCTGAGACCTGATTGCTTTTCCTGCACCAGATGCACCGGCAGTTGCAGCCGGGGGTTACTGCGCTTCGGACGCTAATTCTATCGCCGTTTGTATCTTAAAATATAAGGAGCTATGATCCAAAAAATACCAGACGAGAATGAAACATCATTTCTTTTTGACCAACCTGGTTCTCGCCGCGATAATTTTATTGCTCACTTTGAATTTATTTTCTGCTGATAAGCTCCTCTGGGTCCACCCTTCCTGCCAGTCTCTCGATATCACCAAAAAAGGGCCTTTTGTTTTGATGGCTGATGAAGCGCTGGCCACAGTTGATGAAAAGGGATTTTACTTAAGTTATGATGGTGGCCGCAGCTGGTCGGAGCCGGTCTTTGTTTGCTCGGGCCTCAATTCTAAAGAACCTGCTTCTTATTATCTTCTCCGCACAAAAAACAATGTCCTCATTCTCGTTTATCTTAATTTTAACGGTAAGAAATTCAGCTGGGACCAGGACAAGAATGAACCTGGCGACTGCCAGCTGGAAGTCTGGTCAATCCGGAGCCTGGATGGCGGAAAAACCTGGGTTGATAATCAGAGGCTTCTCTCCGGCTACAACCCGAACTTTTTTGGCCTGATTCAGACCTCTTCTGGCCGGGTGGTGGTGCCTCTCCAGCATTTAGTCTCTAATCCAGGACGGCTGGTCGTTTGCTCCTTTTATTCTGACGATGAGGGACTCTCCTGGAGCCGCAGCAACTGGATTGATTTAGGTGGGCATGGCCATCACGATGGAGCCTTTGAACCAACTTTAGCTGAACTGCCGGATGGAAGGCTGTTGATGCTGATTAGAACCGGTCTGGACCGCTTCTGGCAGGCTATCTCGGAGGATGGTTGCTACTGGCGGAGAATCGAGCCATCTTCAATTGAGGCCAGCAGCTCGCCCGGATATCTTCTGAAGCTTCAAAGTGGCCGCTTTGTTCTCGTCTGGAACAGATTAAATCCTGAGGGAGGAACCTGGCCAAAAACCAGACCAACTCCATTTCATTCTGAGCTGCCGGCTTCCTGGCACCGTGAAGAACTGAGCCTGGCCTTTTCTGATGACGGCTTTAACTGGTCCGCGCCAGTGGTCATTGCCCGGCAGCCAGGTGGTCAGCTCAGCTATCCTTATGTTTTTGAGCCGGAGCCAGGAGTTATCTGGGTTATCGCTGGCTTTGCTTTTAAAAAAACCTGGGAAGAACCTTTTGAGCTGAAATTAAAGCTTCTGGAAAAAGACTTTATTCCAAAAACTAACTGATCTACCTGACGCTACGCCTCGCTTCAAGAATGGAGACAGCCTGTTTGCCACATCCACGGTGCTTTATTTATTGTTTAAATGCAAAGTGTTTTTCTCTGAAGACGAGCAAGCAGGCATCAACCACCTCCGGGTCATAAAGCCGTCCCCTATTCTCAACCAGTTCTTTCAGAGCCTGGTCAATGCCCAGTGGCGGCCGGTAGGGACGGTGAGAAACCATGGCCTCGACCACATCAGCTACCGCCAGAATTCTGGCCTCAAGCAGAATATTCTGGCCTGACAGACCGCGAGGATAGCCAGAGCCATTCCATCTTTCGTGGTGCTCATAGATAATTTCGGCCACCGGCCAGGGAAATTCTATGTCTTTGAGAATATTGTAGGCTACCTGGGGATGAACTTTGATAAAATTAAATTCTATCTCAGTCAGGCTGCTGGGTTTATTGAGGATATCTGCAGGAACATTTATTTTGCCCAGGTCGTGAATGATAGCGGCTGACCTGATGGCTTCAATCGAGTCTTTGGGCAATCCCATTTCCGTGGCTATGGCCCGGGCTAAATCAGCCACTCGCCGCTGGTGACCGGAAGTGAAGGGATCACGGGCTTCAACCGTCAAAGCGATGACATTGATGGTGCCGTCCAGAGCTTTACGCAGGTTCTTCATCATCTCCTGATTAAGCTCTTCAGCTTTTTTACGGTCAGTAATGTCCAGAAGCTGAGCTACTGTCCTCATTTTACCGGCCGCATCCTTAATCACCTCGGAGCTGATTTCCACTCTTCTTTTGGTTTCGTCTTTTCTAACTACGTTAAATTCATAACGAGGAGGGACTTTTTCTCCTCTCTGCCTTCGGCGATAACGGTCAGCCACCAGTGGCCGGCTTTCTTCATCCAGAAAGTCCCGGAAATCATGGCCGGTGATCTCATCGGGGGCATAATCTAACATCCCGCTCAGCTCTCGATTGCAGTAAATGATTCTGTAATTCTCATCAATCAATAAAATCCCATCATGGGAATGCTCAACAATAGCCTGGTAGAGACCCTCGCTCTCCCTTAAGGTTTCTTCTGCTTTTTTGCGCTCGGTAATATCCCAGAGGTAAGATCTGGTTCCAGCTGCCTGCCCACCTTCTTTTATAGCTGCACTGTTGACTTCGACATAAATAATGGAGCCATCTTTCTTCGTTCCTTTAAATTCATACCTGTCCGGCACTTTTTTCCCCGCCAAACGTCCCCGGTGATAGGACCTGACTTTCTCCAGGTCATCAGGATGAACCACTGAAAAAATTGATAAGTTTTTTATCTCGTCGGCGGAATAGCCAAAAAGTTCAGCATACCTCTTATTGGCGTAGATAAAATTTCCCTGCTGATCATCGATGAGAATCGCAATTCCGGCTTTTTCCACCAGGTCCTTGTAGCGCTCTTCGGTTTTCCTCAGGTCGGCTTCTATCTTCTTATAATCTGTTATATCGAACATGGTGCCATAAACAGCAGTTGGCTTCCCCTGGTCATCCCGCTCAATCAGGTCATTGACTGCCAGCTGGATTTTTGAACCATCCTTTTTAACCATAATTCTGTCTTTGGCTCTTGGCAAAGACTTTCCAGCTAATTGTTGCTGAAATCGTTTTTTAGCTTCTGGCCGCTGCTCAGGCAAGATAAAATCGAAAATTGATTTGCCAACCATTTCTTCTTTTCTATAACCAAGCAGCCTGGCCTCTGTTTGATTTACTTTGGTGATGATTCCTTCCGTGGTCAAAATATGGCAGGCTACGGGAAGATTTTCCCATAAATTCTGGAAAGAGTTTAAAGCCGGGGCAAAGTATTCCTCTGCTTTGTGGCTTTCATTTCCTTGCTTTTTAATCACTTTCATAAAGGAAGTTCTTTCCTGATTAGAGACCCTTATTAAAAGAGACTGGACTGATAACGATATTGTAGTGGAAAGCAAAGTAAAAAGAAATAAAAATATAAAGATGGCCAGCGACAAAGGCTTAAGTGGTTAGTGGATCCTATAGACTTTTTGCCTGATCAGCTGTTGAGTGGCTTACTTAAAATATCTCTATTGCACCAAGAACAGTCAATTATCATTGAATAGGGCTCTTTATCCATAAGGCTAATGGGCAGGAAAGTGGTTGATTGCAGTTAGCAGATAAGTAAGTTAATATTAGGTTAATATAAAGCCAGGCGCCCGTAGCTCAGCTGGATAGAGCGAAGGACTTCGAATCCTGAGGTCGGGAGTTCGAATCTCCCCGGGCGCATTTTATCCCTCCCTTTTTTGCCCCTGATGTTAACTGATTTGACTTTAGGCGGTGAGGGCATTAGATTTAAAGCGGGAGGGGAAAATGGATGATTCAACCGCCAGGGAAAATCAACTGAGTCCCTTTTCACGGAAGCTGGTGGAACTGATAGAGAGGGATGCACGAGAACTGGCTTTAGCTTATCTCCGTGAAGTTAAGAAAAATCCTAATATGGCGACCTATCAATCGTTTCCAGAAAAGGAGGTTTATGACCGCACCTATGCGGTCTACAGTCAGCTTGGGCGCTGGATTTCTTACAAACTGGATTCAGAGGAAATGAAAAATCACTGGATAGCCCTGGGCCAGAAAAGGCGGCAAGAAGGCTTTACACTACCAGAAATATTTCTCTCCCTCTGTCTGGAACGAAAGCAGGTCTGGCATAAGATTCAGTCAGAAGGCCTGCTGGATAACGCTCTTGACCTTTATCAGGCTCTGGAACTTTATGACCGGCTGGTAACCTTTTTTGACCGCGCACTTTATTATGCTATTATAGGTTATTATCACCAGGTTTGATCTTATCCTTCAACTCAGGCGTTCCTGAATTTGAAATTTCAAGCGCAAATGATAATCACTCCATCTGAACTGGACAAAAAACTCAAATTCAACGAGCAAAGCCTGCAGGTCGGAGTTTATTTTCACTACCCCTTCTGTCGGAAGAAATGTCCTTATTGCCATTTCTATAGCTATCACGGTGAGAAAAAAGACCATGACCTCTGGTGGCAGACCGTTCAGAGGGAAATAAACCTGCTGGCCGGCGAAATGGCTGCCAGGATGGAAATTGATACAGTTTATTTTGGTGGTGGAACTCCCTCCAGTCTGCGGCCGGAAGAAATAGAGCAACTCCTTGCCAGGCTCGGAGAGAATTTCAACTGCAATCTCAAGGAAATAACACTGGAGTTTAACCCTGGAAGTCATACTCCGAAAATTGCCGGGTTTAAGCAAGCCGGTATAAATCGCCTCAGCCTTGGGGCTCAGTCTTTTTCTGAAAAAATTCTTAAGATACTTGGCCGTCTTCATTCTGTTGAGGACATTTTTGCCGCCGCCAGTGAAGCCAGAAAAGCCGGTTTTAAAAATCTTAACCTCGACCTGATGATTGGACTTCCCGGAGAAGACGAATCCACTTTTGAAGCTAATATCCTTGGAATCAAAGCCATCGGTCCCGAGCATCTATCTGTTTATATGCTGGAAGAACTCGATGAGGTTCCCTTTAAACAGATCTTGGAACAAAATCCGGTTTCCGAAGACAGGCTGGTTGAAACCTATGAGAGATACCAGAAGACGCTCTCAGAACTTGGTTATAAGCAATATGAGATTTCTAATTACTCCCGGCCAGGGTTTTCCTGCCGTCACAACCTTAAATACTGGGAATATCAGCCAGTTATTGGTTTTGGACCTTCAGCTGCCTCGCATCTGGCTTTTAACCGCTGGCAAAATGTCTCTGATCTGAAACTCTGGGCCGAGGCCATTCTTGAGGGTAAGTTAAATCTGTCTGAACTTCTCATCTTGAGCCCGCAGGCCGCCTTGAAGGAAAAACTCATGTCCGGCTTGCGCCTGGCAGCTGGGGTTGACTGGGAGCTTATCAAAGAAGAATATCCCGGCCTGGATTTTTTTCCTTATGAAGAAAGAATCAGGGAACTAAGCGCCGCTGGCTGCTTGGAGATGTCTGGTTCCAAACTCAGGATTCCCTCGGGCCGCTTTCTGGTGACCAATTCTATCCTGGGTGAACTTTTGTTCTAGTGGCCGTCTGTTCTTGTCTTTAATCTGTCCCACCGTTAAAATATAAGAAAGATAGAGGTGATAGGAACATGGAAGATAAAAAAGTCAAAGTCAGCTGTACCAATTGCGGGCAGACTAATTATTACCCCGAGGGAGCTCAGGAGAAAAAAGTTGTCTGTGGACGCTGCCACCTCCCTCTACCGGCGCCAGGAGAGGTCGTCGAGGTGGGGCCGGAGCAGGCTCTTAATCTGATATCGAGGTCCAGTCTGCCAGTTCTGGTCGATTTCTTCTCGCCAACCTGTGGTCCCTGCCAGATGATGGCTCCTGTTCTTGACCGATTGGCTAAAAGGCGGGCCGGAGAAATCATGGTCGTTAAAGTCAATGTTGATAAATATCCTGAGCTGGCCGCCAGATTAGGCATTCAGGCTGTCCCCACTCTCATTGTTTTTCATCGCGGTACCGAAAGAGGCAGGACTGCCGGGGTTATGCCCGAAACGGATCTGGCCCTGTGGGTGGCTAAATTAGCCTGAACAGATTGTTTTGTTTGATTTTCTGTGAAGTCTGACTTTAAGAAGAAATGCCGAAGAGGGGACTCGAACCCCTACTCCCATTTTTGCGGGAACTAGCCCCTCAAGCTAGCGTGTCTGCCAATTCCACCACTTCGGCATAAAATTAACCGTTCAGTTTTTGGTCTGTTCAGCTGGCGTCTGGTCCGTCTTTCCCGGTTCTGTCTGAGCGGCTGGTTTATTGGTTTCAGCCGGAGCTGTTTTGCCGGCTGGAGCTTTGTCTTCTGCTTTCTGCTGGGTTTCGGTAGCCGCCGGTTGAACCGGAATATCTTTGGCCACTGAGGTAATTTTACCGGATAAAATCCATAATCCAATCGAAGTCAGCATAAACAAAACAGCACAGACCGTCGTAATTTTGCTCAGAATAGTCTGGCTACTCCGTGGTCCAAAAGCTGTCTGGCTGCCGCCTCCACCGAAAGCTCCGGCCAGGTCAGCCGCCTTGCCCGACTGAAGCAGGACAGCCAGAATCAACACGATACAGATAATTACGTGGACAATAATCAATAAAATAGTCACTTCTATCCCTCGTCTGCCCGGCAGGCTTCCCTGACCAGGCCCATAAAGGACTCAGCCTGGAGAGAAGCACCACCGACTAAAAATCCATCTACGTCCTTTTCTTTTTTTAAGGAAAGGGCATTGGCTGGCTTAACTGAACCGCCGTAGAGGATTATAGCACAGGCTGCTATCTCTTGACCATAGTTCCCGTCAATTAACTGGCGGATGTAACTGTGAACCTCTTCGGCCTGTTCGGGGGTGGCATTCTGCCCGGTGCCAATGGCCCAGATCGGTTCATAGGCCAGAATGACCTGTCTGAAATCTTCAGCCGGCAAATCAAACAGACTATTTTCCAGCTGGCTTTTTATCTTTTTCAGTGTTTCGCCACTTTTCCGTTCTTCCAGATTTTCACCAATGCAGACAATAGGTCTAAGTTCGTGGCGGAGCGCAGCCAGGACTTTTTTCTTGACCGTTTCATCTGTTTCGCCGAAATACTGTCTTCGCTCTGAATGGCCAACAATAACAATGTCGCAACCTGCTTCTTTTAATTGACGAGCAGAGATTTCACCGGTGAAAGCCCCTTCTTCTTCCCAGAAAAGGTCCTGACCACCGACCAGAAGGCGGCTGCCGCTGACCGTCTTTTTAACTTCCTGGATGGCGGTAAAAGGCGGAATAAGAATAAGAGTGCCCTGGCCCAGAGAAGCTACCTGGCTGACAATTTCCGCTGCTAATTGCCTGGCCTCGCTTATGGTTTTATGCATTTTCCAGTTGCCGGCTATCACCGGTCTGGTCAATTTTTCCATCGTTCTCACTCCAAGCTCCATCCGGCAAATATTATTTTAGAGCTTCAATGCCCGGCAGCGTGCCGTAAGCGATATATTCGAGCGAGGCGCCGCCACCGGTCGAGATATGACTGATGCGATCAGCCACACCGGCCTGGTGGATAGCCGCAATAGAATCTCCACCGCCCACCACAGAAAAAGCACCTGACTCGGCTACAGCCCTGGCTATTTCCACCGTGCCTCTGGAAAAAGGCTTAATTTCAAAGATCCCCAGCGGTCCATTCCAGAATATGGTTTTAGCTGATTTAATGTGTTTTTCATATTCAGCGATGGTCTTGGGCCCGATATCAACACCCATGAGATGCTCAGGCAACGGATAAGAATCAGCTATCAGGGCTATTTCTTGGCTATCAGGAGCAGTGGCCATCACATGGTCAAGAGGAAGGATTAACTTCACACCGCTATTCTCGGCTTTTTTCATGATATCGGTAGCAATCTGCAACTTGTCCTGTTCAACCATTGATTTACCAACTCCTTTGCCCTGTGCCTGGAGGAAGGTGTAAGCCATAGCGCCGCCAATGAGTAAAACATCTGCCTTATTAATCAGACTTTCCAGGACCGGAATCTTGTCTTCAATTTTTGCCCCGCCCAGGATAGCGACATATGGTTTTTCCGGGTTATGGGTGATCCGGCTGAGATGATCTACTTCTTTTTTGAGCAGAAAACCAGCCGCCTTCTCCGGCAGGTAAGAGGCAATACCCACAACCGAAGCGTGGGCCCGATGACAGGAGCCAAAAGCGTCATTGACAAAAACCTGGCAGCCTTGGGCCAGCTTTTTAGAAAACTCCGGGTCATTGTCTGTTTCTTCTTTATAAAACCTGACATTTTCCAGAAGCAGTAGTTCGCCCTCTTTCAGGCTGGCTTTTAGCCGGTCAACTTCCGGTCCGATAACATCGGGAGCCATAATAATATTGCTTCCGGGCAAAAGCTCGCGCAGCCGCTCAGCCACTGGTTTTAGACTCATTTTGGGATTGAATTGACCCTTGGGTCTCCCCAGATGAGAAGAAACTACCAGCCGGGCACCCCTTTCCAGCAGATATTTAATGGTCGGCAGAGAAGCCTGAATTCTTGTTTCATCCCGAATCTTGAGGTTCTCATCCAACGGCACATTGAAATCAACCCGCAGGAAAACCACCTTACCTTTGAAGTCAATATCCTCCAGGAACTTCATGCTGCCCTCCTTTTGCCTTATTTTGTTTTCATCACAAATTTAATGAGATCAGCCAGGCGGCAGGAATAACCCCATTCATTGTCATACCAGGCGAGAACTTTAACCAGGGTGCCATCAATGACTTTGGTGGAAAGCCCGTCCACGATTGAAGAGTGAGAGTTGGCCATAAAATCTACTGAGACCAGAGGTTCTTCAGTATAATCGAGAATCCCTTTGAGCTGGCCATTAGCTGCTTCTTTTAAAGCGGCATTAACTTCTTCAGCTGTGGTTGGCTTTTTGACTACGGCTACCAGGTCAACCAGAGAAACATTGGGTGTGGGGACACGGATGGCGATACCGTCAATTTTGCCCTTCAAATCGGGGATGACCAGACCGATAGCCTTGGCTGCACCCGTCGTAGTCGGAATCTGAGAAACAGCTGCTGCCCGGGCCCGTCTCAGGTCTTTATGGGGAGCGTCCAGGATCTTCTGGTCGTTGGTATAAGAATGAACAGTGGTCATAAAGGCCTTCTCAATGCCAAATTTTTCATGAATGACTTTGGTCACGGGAGCCAAGCAGTTAGTTGTGCAGGAAGCGTTGGAGATCAGGTGATGTCTGGCGGGATCATAATCTTTTTCATTGACTCCCATGACGATGGTGACATCAGGGTCGGTAGCAGGAGCAGAAATAATGACCTTTCTGGCACCTCCCAGTTCGATGTGCTTGATGACGTCCGGTCGCTTGGTATATTTACCGGTCGATTCGACCACCACCTCTATTCCCAGGTCCTTCCACTTAAGCCCGGTTAAATCTTTCTCGGCCAGGACTTTAATTGTTTTGCCATTAAGAATAATGGCATCGTCAGTTGCCTTTATATCTTCTTTGAAGATACCCAGAACTGAATCATACTTCAGCAAATGAGCTAAAGTCTTAGCATCAGTGATATCGTTGACAGCCAGATACTCAATTTCTGGATCATTAAATGAAGCTCTGAGCAAATTTCTCCCAATCCTTCCAAAACCATTTATACCAACCTTTATAGCCATAGGATACCTCCTTGTTATCAGATTCTTTAATAAACTTATCATAGAAGGAAGGCTGAATCAAGGTTTAGCGGGACTTAAATTGTCGTAAAATCTGTTATCTACGGTCTGATTTTATGATAGAATTTTTTCTCAAGAAAAGAGGTCTAAAATGAAAATTCTAACAGCTGCTCAGATGAGGGAAATTGACCGTCAGGCCATAGAAGAACTGGGTTTGCCGGGACTGGTCTTGATGGAAAATGCCGGCCGGGAAGTGGCCAACCTTGTCTTGAATGAGCTTGAAATTGACCTGGATTGGCCGATTCTGGTTATTGCCGGAAAGGGGAATAATGGGGGAGACGGGTTGGTAGCCGCCCGCCATCTTGTCAATCAGGGAGCTACCTGTGAGGTCCTTCTCCTCGGCCGGCAGGAAGAGGTCAGAGGTGAAGCCCTGGTCAATCTGGAGATAGCCAGGAAAATTGGTATAAAGATTACAGAGGTTCCGACTGAAACTCTGTGGGATAAAAATTGCCATCGGCTGAAGGAGTCAACGGTTATTATCGATGCTATGTTTGGCACAGGCTTGTCAAATCCTTTGACCGGACTGATGGCCCGGGTGGTTGAGGACATAAACAATTCGGGAGCAGTAGTTGTCTCTGTTGATATCCCCTCGGGCCTGTCAGCTGATACTTTCGAAATTATCGGGCCGACAGTCAGGGCTGATTTTACCGTGACCATGGCTGCACCCAAAATTGCCCATATTTTTCCGCCAGCTGAAGCTTATGTGGGTGAGCTCTATCTGGCTGATATTGGCGTTCCTCCTTCTCTTTTTGAGCGGCCGGATTTTTCTCTGGAACTGGTCGAAGTAGAATCTCTTCAGCCCTATTTTGGTCCTCGCTCCAGAGACTCTCACAAGGGGAATTACGGCCATCTTTTGATTCTGGCCGGCTCTTTGGGCAAAACAGGAGCAGCGGCTATGTCAGGCCAGGCTGCTCTGAAAATGGGTGCTGGCCTGGTCACTGTGGCCACGGCCGAAAGCTGCCTGCCGATTGTAGCCAGCATGATGCCTGAACTGATGACCGAACCTCTGCCTGAAACCGCGGCCAGAACTATTTCCAGTCAGGCTCTCGGGCGGATCCTCGAGCTCGTGGAGGGAAAAGATGCCCTGCTTCTTGGCCCGGGGCTGTCCACCCATCCCGAAACCTCCTCACTGGTTTTGAATTTACTGGAGCGAATGAAAAATGCTACCATTCCGGTCATCATTGATGCTGATGGACTGAATATCATTTCGACCCGGCTAGAAATTCTATCATCGCTTCCACCAAAAACAGTTTTGACTCCTCACCCCGGCGAGTTCTCCAGACTGTCTGGAATTCCAACCGGAGAAGCCCTGCGGCGGCGGCTCCAGGTGGTGCCTGACCTGGCTCGAAAATACATGATCCATCTCGTATTTAAAGGCTATAAAACGCTGATTGTTTCACCGGAAGGAACAACCTATGTTAACCCAACTGGTAATCCTGGTATGGCTTCCGGTGGCAGCGGCGATGTGCTGTCAGGTTTTATAGGTTCAGAAGTTATGCAGACAGGAGAGCTTACCCGGGCAGTAATTAATGCTGTTTATGTCCATGGACTGAGCGGCGATTTAGCTGCAGCTGAAATCGGGGAGAAGCCGCTGACTGCAACTGATATTATTCATTACCTGCCACAAGCTCTCTCTTTTATCGCCAGAGGTGGGCAGGATGACGAAGATTGATAGCTGCGATTTAACCTTCCTGGCCCGCTCGGAAGAAGAAACTTTCGAACTGGCCAGAAGACTCGGTCAAAGTCTTCAAGGGAATGAGGTTATTCTCCTCATTGGAGAACTGGGAGCTGGAAAAACACTGATGGTGGCTGGCCTGGCTGCCGGTCTGGGCGTCGGCGACGATACCTATGTTTGCAGTCCGTCTTTTACCCTGATCAATATCTATCAAGGGCGCGTGCCTCTTTATCATCTTGATCTTTACCGTTTATCCGACCCGGCAGAAATTGTTGATCTGGGACTGGAGGACCTGCTGGGGAACGGGGTGGTGGCTATTGAATGGGCAGAAAAATTGCCCTATGAAATTAGAGGGATTAAGGTGATAAAGATTTTTATCGAAGTCATAAATGAAGACCAGCGTCGAATAACAATTTCTGGATTGGAGCCCGAATCTGATTTCATCTGCGGTCAGGATCACCGGAAGACCTGATTGGCCAGACAGAGTGGCCGGATAGAGCCGGATAGAGCCTTGATCAGCTATTCTAGTCTGGTAAAAAATTTTTGGATGAATTAATAAAATATATTAAATTGATAAGCAGACAATTTCCTAATTGAAAGGATGGGCATCATGTTAGACCTTAAATCAATGATTGTTGACGTTCCTGATTTTCCCAAAAAAGGAGTGATCTTCAAGGATTTGACGCCGGTTATCCAGGACCGGCAGGCCTTTAATCAAGTGATTGATGAGCTGGCAGAAATAGCCAGGCAGTATTCGCCGGACAGAATTACAGCTGTCGAGTCGCGTGGTTTTATTTTTGGCGCCGCTCTGGCCCGGGATCTCAAGCTTGGTTTCAGCCTGATCAGGAAAAAAGGCAAGCTTCCCCGGAAAACTATTACGATCCTGGCTCCCAATGAATATGCGGTCGAATATTTTGAGGCTCATGTAGACAGCATCAGGCCAGGAGAAAAGGTGATCATCGTTGATGATTTGATTGCCACCGGCTCTTCTGGTATCAGCGCCATCGAGATAGTGGAGCAACTGGGAGGGCAAGTAGCGGCTTTTGAGTCAGTAGTTGAACTGACTTCGCTCGAAGGGGTTAAACGTATGAGGGCTGCTCGTCCCGAAGTTCCTGTTTATACCCTGATCAAATTCTGAAGGGTCAGGCTGGAAGAAGTCTGGCGAATGGAAATTGCCTGACCCGGACAAAAGATAACTATCTAAAAATTTCCTGTCCTAAAAGGAGGAAAGAGAATGAAGTCCTGGTTGGAAAAAACCTTTCACTTACAGGAAAACCAGACTGATGTCAAAACAGAATTCCTCGGTGGGCTAACTACCTTTATGACCATGTCCTACATCATTTTTGTCCAACCAGCAATCATGGGCGGAATCGGAATGAATACCGGGGCAGTGATGGTGGCCACCTGTTTGGCCAGTGCCATCGCTACTCTGCTTACGGGATTGCTGTCCAATTATCCCATTGCTCAGGCGCCAGCCATGGGCCATAACGTTTTCTTTGCGGTCACTGTTTGCGGTCTGATGGGTTATACCTGGCAGGTGGCCCTGGGAGCCAGTTTTATCTCCGGCTGCCTTTTTACTCTTCTGGCTTTGCTGGGTATGGCGGGCAAGCTGGTAGATATTGTCCCCGATTCCCTAAAACAGGCTATTGCCGCCGGCATCGGACTGCTGATCGCCTTGATTGGTCTTGAATATGCCGGTCTGGTGGTGGCCACCCCGGGTGTCTTAGTTGGCCTGGGCCACCTGGGCAGCCGGCCCGCCCTCGTGGCCCTGTTCGGATTGGTCATGACTGCTGTCCTTATGACCAGAAGAATTCCTGGAGCCTTACTCTGGGGGATCCTTTCTTCAGCTCTTCTCGGACTGGCTCTGGGCGTGGTCAAATTTCATGGTCTATTTTCCGCTCCTCCCTCCCTTTCTCCAACTTTTTTGAAGCTGGATATCAGTGGCGCCCTGAAGGGCGGTTTGATTCCGATTATTTTTGTTTTTTTCTTTCTGGATGTATTTGA